>VYLJ01000174.1_pt1 | contig 32044 bp, 32 predicted proteins | sample 5114331 | NCBI WGS metagenome assembly VYLJ01 (sample SAMN12291791, study PRJNA351875) | freshwater metagenome | isolation source: freshwater lake | place: USA: Michigan, MSU2 Lake | collected 2011-08-16
TTTGTAACTTTTCTTTTTGTTCGGAATTCAAGTGATTAGGGGCTGGCATAGCTATTGATATTTGAATAGGTTACTGTTTCTATTATACGCTATTTAGATGCTGAACAGCTTAACTGATCACTGATAACTGATCACTGATCACTGATAAGTGAACACTCACGAAAATTTGAAGTTATTTGACACTCCCGTCGCACTAAGCGCTTCGGGATTCTTAGTTCAACGAGTCCACTTAAATTAGATGCCTGGCGTTATCCAACCCAGAGGTGGTTCTCTCCCTAAGCGTTACTTTTCGTATGCCCTACGATAGTCCCCCTTGCCCAAGGGGGGGGTACAAAGTTTGCTTGAATTGAAACGTTAGCTTCAAATACTGCTTTGTCTATTTCCTGTAAAGATTTTACATCACGAGCAGGGGGAAACTAGAACTATTGAGTAGAACCCCATATCTTTAATTGTCAAGGTGCAGATAGCGTAGTGGTTAGACTACATGGGTTTTTAAAGCGGTTGATTACCCTATCCGCTCTACTTACATGGTAGCTATTTGGCCTGAGTAGGTCAAGACCCTTACAAGAAGAAGTTATTCGAGATTTTGTCAGGAGACTGGACGCTTATTTTTAATCGTGCTTCGTGTCACTGAGCCTTTACGTTGAGCCTTTACATTGAGCCTGTCGAAATGTGTCGAAGTGCTGTTTTATATTGGCGCTTGGTTTCATCCCGTCCCTAAAAGCGACGGGATGAAACCCCGACATTTGAGATAAAATTTATAATCGGAATCCTTTGGATATTCCCTAGACCAGAGCGATTAACGAAAATTATCAAAAAATGATACAAGATAAAAAACCCACGGTGATCATTACTGGGACAACTTCTGGAGTCGGTCTCTACGCCGCTAAATCCCTTGCTCAAAGAGGTTGGTTTGTGGTTATGGCCTGTCGGGATATCCCGAAAATGGAACAGGCTGCCAAGGAATTGAACATTCCCCGGGATAACTACTGTATTGAATTTATCGACCTCGGTTCCCTCGATAGCGTCCGGCGCTTCGTTAAAAATTTCCGGGCCTTGGGCCGCTCTCTAACCGCTTTAGTCTGCAATGCCGCTATCTATCTGCCTTTGCTCAAAGAACCCTTAAGAAGTCCCGACGGTTATGAATTGAGCATGGCCACCAATCATTTAGGTCATTTCCTGTTGTCGAATTTGCTCTTGGAAGATCTAAAAAATTCTCCCTCTCCCGACCGCCGTTTAGTCATTCTCGGCACTGTCACCCATAATCCCGATGAATTAGGCGGTAAAATTCCTCCTCGTCCCGATTTGGGCGATTTGGAAGGGTTTGCCAAGGGTTTCAAAGAGCCGATTACTATGGCCGACGGCAAAAAATTTGAATCGGTCAAAGCCTACAAAGATAGTAAGGTGTGTAATGTTCTCACCATGCGGGAACTGCACAAACGCTATCACCAATCGACCGGAATCACTTTTACTTCCCTCTATCCGGGTTGTGTGGCCGATACACCCCTTTTCCGCAACCATTACCCCTTTTTCCAGCAGTTTTTCCCCTGGTTCCAGAAAAATATCACCGGTGGCTATGTTTCCCAAGAATTAGCCGGGGAAAGAGTCGCTATGGTGGTTGCTGACCCCGAATACCGTCAATCCGGTGCTTACTGGAGTTGGGGCAATCGTCAGAAAAAAGAGGGTAAATCCTTTGTTCAAAGGGTTTCTCCTCAAGCTCGCGACGATGAAAGAGGCGCAAAAATGTGGGAATACAGCGCTAAATTAGTCGGATTAGCCTAATTTCCGATTTTGAGCCTGAAAAAGGACACAAGGTAACTTGTGTCCTTGTGGAAACGGGGAGCGCCGGAGCAGCAAGAAACAATCCATAACTGGGTTTTTAAAGTTCGATTAGCAGTTAATGATACTATTAAAAACGGATTTGGTATTATTCCGATTTTACTGCAAGCTTTTGCCAATCTTGACGGAAAAGATTAGTCAACTTTCCTCAAAAATTACTTGATCGATAAAAATTTTTAAGTCAGAAAATTCAAAAATTGCTGGATGATAAAAGCATTAGACAAATCGATAAAAAATGCCCCCACCAAAGGAACAATAATAAATGCCTGGGGAGAAGCCCCAAAATGTTCCGTCACCGCGGTCATATTGGCGATCGCTGTGGGAGTTGCCCCTAGAGTTAAACCCAAATAACCGGCGCAAACTACTGAAGCATGATAGTTTTTTCCCATTACGGGAAAGACCAGTAAAACAGTATAAATAATGCTGAGTGAGAACTGCACTAATAACAGGATAGCAATCGGTCCGGCCAAATCGATCAATGTCCATAATTGTAAACTCATCAAGGACATAGATAGGAATAAACCGAGACTAACATCAGAAATTAAGGCTAAAGAGGGCGTATTAGCGGGCCAAGGAAAGCGTTTCAACACCAAAGGTACGGTATTAGTCAGGATAATTCCTGCCAATAAACAGGGGACAAAATCCGGTAATTTTAAACCAAGGGGAGTTACCCAGTAGTTAATCTGATTACCTAAACCGATAGTTAAACCAATCACTAAGATTGAATGGAGCATTGTATTGTAATCGATATTGACATTCCTCTGGCTTTGTTTAATTCCCACCGTTAAATCTTGGTCTTGATTATTGGCTCGCAGTCGATTTCTAGTAATTAACCATTTAGCCACCGGTCCGCCAATAATTCCCCCTAAAACTAGCCCAAAAGTAGCACTAGCTACACCGATTTCTGATGCTTTGGCGATGCCATAATTATCACGAAAAATAGAAGCCCAAGCAATGGCAGTCCCGTGACCCCCACTCAAAGAAACGGAACCAGCAATCAAACCGATGGGTAAATCTAATCCCATCACTTTTGCCACTCCTAACCCAGCTAAATTTTGTAGAATGAGATAAACCACGGCGGTTATTAATAAAATTAGCAAGGGTTTACCCCCTTGCAGCAGGGTTTTTAGTTTTGAGGACAGCCCGATAGTAGTAAAAAAAACGATTAACAGGGCATCCCGAACATTAAGGGTAAATTCGATTTGCCATTTAAAAACAGCAAAAAATAGACCGAAAAATAAGGAAGCTAAGACACCACCAGCAACGGCATCAGGAATGTTATAGTCTTGCAGAAATTTGATATTTTTGGTTAAATACTTACCGAGATAGAGGACTAGAATAGCCATAATAATTGTCTGGCGTTGGCTAAATTGGTAAATTTCCATTTTCTTAATCTTAGTTCTCCAAGATGCTCTACTTAAGTTTAGTCCTAATTTTCAGTAACAATAAATCCGCTTATTAAAAACTTATTATTTATTCTCCGTTGTGCATGAGTGCCTCTTGCATGAGTGCCTCTCCTCATAAGTAGCCTATACTCAACGGATTTAGTATAACAACCTTATCTTTAAGAAAGCCGCCATGAAAAAGGACACAAGTTACCTTGTGTCCTTCCCGAAGCTAGGAACTTAATTTTTATTTAGCGTCGGAGAATTCCGCATCGATGACATCATCGCCACCACCAGCACCACCAGAGGGGCCATTGCCATCATTGCCACCGGTGGGATTACTAGGGGCCCCTTGCTGATACATACTGCTACCGATCGCGTAGAGGGCTTGTTGTAATTCCGGTAGGATGGTTTTGATCTTACTATCATCGTCTTGAGCGATCGCTTCTTCCAGTTCCTTAATCAATGCCTGGGCTTTATTTTTCTCGGATGGGGGAACCTTATCGCCCAACTCGGCTAACTGCTTCTCAGCTTGATAAACCACGTTTTCAGCTTGATTTTTGCGTTCAATGCGTTCGCGACGTTCCTTATCGACTGCGGCGTTCGATTCTGCCTCATTAACCATGCGTTCCACTTCATTTTGGGGCAAGGTAGAAGCGCCGGTGATGCTGATCGATTGTTCTTTTCCTGTACCTTTATCCTTAGCGGTGACATTTAAAATACCGTTAGCATCGATGTCGAAGACCACTTCGATTTGAGGCACACCACGAGGAGCGGGAGGGATACCATCGAGTCGGAAAGTTCCCAAACTCTTGTTATCTTTGGCCATTTCCCGTTCCCCTTGCAGGACGTGGATTTCCACGTTAGTTTGTCCATCTACTGCCGTGGAGAAAACTTCCGATTTTTTGGTGGGGATAGTGGTGTTGCGGGTAATAATCCGCGTCATCACACCGCCGAGGGTTTCCACACCCAAAGACAGGGGCGAAACATCAAGCAGAAGAATATCTTTGACTTCACCAGCGAGGACACCACCTTGAATAGCGGCACCTACGGCTACCACTTCATCGGGGTTAACGCTTTGGTTAGGATCTTTGCCCAGAACTTTTTTAACTAATTCTTGAACGGCGGGAATCCGGGTTGAACCACCGACGAGAACCACTTCATCGAGGGCAGATTTATCGATTTTGGCATCACGGATGGCATTTTCGACGGGAATCCGACAGCGATCGATTAAATCGGCGCAAATTTCCTCAAATTTAGCTCTGGTTAAAGTGGTATCTAGGTGTTTTGGTCCTTCGGCGGTAGCGGTGATGAAGGGCAGGTTAATTTCCGCTTGGGTAACGCTAGAAAGCTCAATTTTGGCTTTTTCTGCCGCTTCTGTGAGACGTTGCAGGGCTTGTTTATCTTGACGGAGATCTATTCCTTCAACTTTTTTGAATTCTCCGGCTAAATAATCGACGATTTTTTTATCGAAGTCATCACCACCGAGATGAGTATCTCCAGAGGTAGCGAGAACTTCAAAGACACCATCACCCACTTCTAGAACCGATACGTCAAAGGTTCCCCCACCCAAGTCAAAAACGAGAATGGTTTCGTTAGCTTTTTTGTCTAATCCGTAGGCAAGAGAGGCGGCAGTGGGTTCGTTGATAATGCGGAGAACTTCAATCCCAGCAATTCTACCGGCATCTTTGGTGGCCTGACGTTGGGAGTCATTAAAATAAGCGGGTACGGTGATGACTGCTTGGGTAACGGTTTCGCCGAGGTATTTACTGGCATCTTCCACCAGTTTCCGCAGTACCTGGGCGGAAATTTCTTCGGGGGAGAATTGTTTGCCCTGGGCGGGACAGTCTAATTTAACGTTGCCGTTGCCGTCTTGGAGAGTTTTGTAGGATACTTCTGTGGCTTCGTTGGTAACTTCGTTGAATTTCCTGCCGATGAAGCGTTTGACGGAATAAAAAGTATTTTGCGGGTTCATTACCGCTTGACGTTTGGCGATTTGTCCTACTAGGCGATCGCCACTTTTGGCGTAGGCGACGACTGAGGGCGTGGTTCTAAATCCTTCGGCGTTGGCGATAACGGTGGGTTTGCCCCCTTCCATAACCGCGACGCAGGAGTTAGTCGTCCCTAAGTCAATTCCAACTACTTTTCCCATAATCTTTGTGCTGCTCCGATACAACTATAGTGACTTCTAGAATCGGAACTGTACTCGGTTTTTAGGCGATACCCACCCCTATCAGTTCCTTCGTTATCTCTATAGTGCAAAATAACCCCGCTTTCTCGATAGTGTAGGTATCCGAACCTTTTTGGTAGTATTACAGTAGTCGGTAAACCTGCGGTGAAAGTCAAAAATTCTCCCGGAGGGCAGTCTGAACGAGTAATTTAGATAGTCAACAGCTTATCCTCTGTGCTCAAACACGATCACTGATAACAATTTATCTAATTCATCGCAGAATCTCAATTGCCTTATTGTCTTGGTTACATCGGCTTTTTACCTGATTATTTCCTAAAAACTATGGCTTACGAAACTCTGGATATTTCCACACCGACACCGATTTTATCTTGGGCGGGGCATGAATTAGGACCCCAAGAAACCCAAATGGCCAAAAATGTCGCTTCCCTACCTTTTGTTTATAAACACATTTCTTTAATGCCCGATGTTCACTTGGGTAAAGGCGCTTTAGTCGGTTCGGTGATTGCCACCAAAGATGCCGTAATTCCTGCCGCCGTCGGAGTCGATATCGGTTGCGGCATGGCTGCCCTAAAAATGCCTTTTACTGGCGAACAATTGCAGGGAAAACTCAAAAAAATTCGCCTCGATGTAGAGGCGAATATTCCCGTCGGTTTTGCGGAAAATAAAGAAGTAGATCGGGAAGTGACTAAATGGCCAAAATGGGCGGAATTTAAACAGATTCATCGAGGCGTGCAAAACCTAGAGAAAAAAGCCCTTAAACAAATGGGTTCTCTGGGGGGTGGTAATCACTTTATCGAAATTTGTTTAGATACAGACAATCAAGTTTGGTTAATGCTGCATTCCGGTTCTAGAGGTATTGGTAATCAACTAGCCCAATGTCATATTGATACGGCCAAAGAGTTAGCAAAACTAGCAGAATGTAAATTACCCGACCTCGATCTGGCCTACTTTGTCGCCGGTACAGAAGAATTTACCGCCTACTGGCACGATCTACAATGGGCGCAGGAATATGCCCGTTATAATCGGGAAATTATGATGGCTAGATTTAAGCGCATTGTTGAAAAACATCTAGCGGGAGGCAAACCAACTAAACCCCTCTTAGTAGTTAATTGTCATCACAATTATGCCGAAAAAGAAATTCATTTTGGGGAGGAGGTTTATGTCACCCGAAAAGGAGCCGTCCGCGCCAGAGAAACCGATTATGGTATTATCCCCGGTTCCATGGGAGCGCAATCTTATATTGTTAAGGGCAAAGGAGAACATAATAGCTTCTGTTCCTGTTCCCACGGGGCCGGGCGCTTGATGTCGAGAAATCTGGCTAAAAACACCTTTACTCTTGATGATTTAATTGCCCAAACCCAAGGGGTTGAATGCCGCAAGGATGAGGGGGTTATTGATGAGATTCCGGGAGCTTATAAACCGATCCAACAGGTGATGAATCAACAGGCGGATCTAGTAGAAATTGTCGCCACTCTCAAGCAGGTGATGTGTGTCAAAGGTTAACAAATCATGGCAAGAGCGATCGATTTTTGCCGTTTTTTCCCTAGCTTGACATCCTCACCACCGTAAACGGACGGTGAGGATGTCAATTTCCCAAGTTCCCGCCCCTTTAGCGATCGCTCTTTCGATATTGTCATTATGAATACTAAATCCTGTTTCAAAGGTATAGGGGAGCGGGTAGTTCGAGCATTTGTACTAAAATTCCCGATAGGCGGTTTAAATGCAGTACAGCTTATTATAGAAAGGGTTGATTGATCAGGTGGCAATATGGCGCAATTTTCTCGCAAAACTCTACTAACCTTTTTTGCTAGTATATTAGTATTATTATTCTCCTTGGCTCCGGCCCAAGCGCTAAGTTATAATAATCGCAATTTGACCGATAACGACTTTGCGGGGCAGGATTTGCGCGATTCCACCTTCGATCACTCTAATCTGCGCGGTAGTAACTTCAGTCATGCCAATCTGGAAGGAGTACGCTTTTTTTCGGCCAACTTGGAGGGGGCCAACTTTAGCGATGCCAATATGAGAAATGTGGATTTAGAATCGGCCCGTTTAACCAAAGCCAACTTTACCAATGCCGTTCTCGAAGGAGCTTTTGCCACTAACATTTTAATCAAAGGTGCAATTATCGACGGGGCCGATTTTACCGATGCAATTATTCGCTCCGATGTGGAAAAATATCTTTGTGAGAGAGCGACGGGAACTAACCCAGTAACTGGCAGAAATACCCGCGATACCCTATTTTGTCGCTGATACCTAACTATGCTGCCCCGAATCGCGCTGTCATGACCGATCAAACTAGAGCCAGATCGGCCATAATTGCTGTAAGCTAGTATTCAATTTTTTAACACAACCTTTAGAATAGACTTTCAAGTCAGTTCGATCGATCAGTCCCCTCTTGGAAAAAGGAAATTGTAACCATCGTGTCCACCAGTACCCTCGGCAATCAAGACAAAGAGCAGAAACCTAGTAGTGACTCGGATAGCTTTTTCCAAGGAGTCTCCAGAGTCGCAGGGGGAACTGTTCTCGGCCTGTTGATGGTATCCACGGCCGTGGTGACTGGGGCTGTGGTAGGATTAGCGATTAGTTACCGCAATCTACCCGATGTGAGGATTTTACGGGGTTACGTCCCCACGGAAACCAGTTATATCTACGATGTTAAAGGCAGACCCCTGACCAGCTTACACGGGGAAGCGAATCGGGAGGTGGTGGAACTCGATCAAATTTCTCCCAATCTAAAACGCGCCGTGATGGCGATCGAAGATAGCCATTTTTATCACCATCGTGGTATTAATCCTAATAGTATCGGCCGGGCAGTAGTCGCTAACTGGAAAAGTGGCGGTGTGGTGGAAGGTGCATCTACTATCACCATGCAGTTAGTCAAAAATATTTTTCTCTCCCATCAGCGCACCGTTAGCCGTAAATTAGCCGAGGCGGTCCTGGCAGTACGAGTAGAACAGGTTTTTAGCAAAAATGACATTCTGGAAATGTACCTCAATAATATCTATTGGGGTCATAATAATTATGGAGTCCAAACCGCCGCTAAAAGTTATTTTAATAAACCCGCCTCCGAGTTAAATTTAGCAGAATCGGCGATGATGGCCGGATTAATCCAAGCACCGGAAGTTTATAGTCCTTTTAATAATTATAAAACCGCCAAGGAAAGACAGGCATTGGTTCTCAGTCGGATGCGTAGCTTAGGTTGGATTACCCCCGCACAGGAAGAGGCCGCTTTAAAGGAACCGCTGAAACTGGGTAAACCCACCGCTTGGCAAGAAAGTAAATTACCCTACGTTACCGATGCAGTGGTGGCAGAATTGCGGCAAAAATTTGGCAAGGAAACCCTAACTAAAGGGGGAATGCGGATTCAAACCACGATCGATCTAGACTTTCAAAATATGGCCGAATCTACCATTCAAAAGGCCTATAATAGCTTGCGTGGTCGCGGTATTCGCACCAAAGACCTACAAATTTCTCTAGTTGCGGTGGATCCCCGCACCCATTTCGTCAAGGCGCTCGTCGGTGGCGTTGATTACAATAAAAGTCAATTAAACCGCGCTATTCAATCCCGTCGTCAACCGGGGTCAGCTTTTAAACCTTTCGTTTATTATACTGCCTTCGCTAGTGGTCGTTTTACCCCCGAAACCGTGGTTAATGATGCTCCCATCCGTTTTCGCGAGGCCGGCGGCTTCTATAGCCCAAAAAACTACGGTGGCGGCTTTTCTGGCCCAGTTTCCCTGCGTAGCGCTCTGATGCAGTCTCTGAATATTCCTGCGGTTATTCTTGGTCGTCGTGTCGGGTTGAATAAAGTCATTGAAGTCTGTCGTCTGCTAGGTTTCGAGAGTCCTTTAATTGCCGTCACCTCTTTACCTTTGGGTTCCGTGGATGTGACCCCTCTGGAAATGGCGGGGGCCTACGCTACTTTTGCCAGTAATGGCTGGCATTCTGAGCCTACCTTTATCATGCGTGTTACTGATAGCCGCGGTAACGTCATGCTCGATAATACACCCAAACCGAAGCTAGTTTTAGACCCCTGGGCCACCGCTTCTCTCAATTCTGTCCTACAGGGAGTTATTCAAGGGGGAACAGCCACTTCGGCCCAAATCGGTCGTCCAGCAGCGGGAAAAACCGGTACTACCGATAACGAGAAAAATGTCTGGTTTGTCGGTTATGTTCCCCAATTAGCCACCGCAGTTTGGATTGGAGATGACCGAAACCGCACTTTAGGTAAAGGTATCACCGGTGGCGGTTTTGCCGCTCCCATTTGGCGCGATTTTATGGCACAAGCGCTTAAAAATGAACGGGTAGAATATTTTCCCTCTCCCTCTAAATTCCCCAAACCAACGGTTAAGTAGATGGTTAATCTAACGGGCAAAGAGAAGTCATCAAAACCGTTATTGATACCAGAGAGGCCTGGGTGCTAATATCGAGGCATTGATCATTCAATCGCCTCTACGCGAATCCTAAAGATATGGAGAGTTCAGACAAGGAAGACTACGAAGCAAAGGAAAAAGCCTTTTACAGTGCAATGATAGGTGCATGGCTTAATACAAGGCTTGAACGTGATAAGCAGTTATTAGGTTTGTCAGTTACAGCTATTGGATTGTTGGTTACTTTGCTAAGAACAGTTGGAGTTTCAAGCCTTTTACAGATAATCCTTTTTGTTCTTGCACTTTTTGCCTTTCTGATTACTGTAGTTTCAGTCATTTATATTCTGGACGAGAATTCTACACATATTAAAAAAATATTATTAGAAGGTTCTGAAATTGAAAGCAGAAAATTGATGTGTCTAGATACAACTGCCGGGATCAGTTTCGTCGTAGGTATGGTGCTAATCGTTATAATTGGGATGGATTCGGCGGGGTTTTTCCAGTTTCTGTGTGGAAACGATGTAGGTATGGTGCTAATCGTTATAATTGGGATGGATTCGGCGGGGTTTTTCCAGTTTCTGTGTGGAAACGATGTCTATAGTGATAGTTTCTTGTGCAAAATAGTCCTAAAAGTCTTGCCCAATAAGCATTTCACGATGCCATAATCAAAAATTATCACACACAGTCAAGAAGAGCCTCGCCGGTAGTTAACTTAACTAAAAAAGGAACAAGCATGAGCCAAGAAAAATCCTCTGATACTCATCGTCAACCTGTAACTGAGAAGCATAGTTGGAATGGAGTGGCCAAGCTACGTCCCCAACCTCCAAAGGCTCCTCAGACAACTCCTAAACCTAGTCCTAATCTAACAAATCCCTCGGCGACTTCAGGGGGTAATGGGTCTAGCAGCGCGGGTGAATCAGACAGTAGTAACTGATAAGGTCCGAACGTCTGAACGTCTTCCCTAGCCCGCTACGCGCTCAGGGACTCATGGGGGTTTGTTGAAGACGGCTGTTGGCCAGGATCTCTTATAATGGGGAAGTCGGAATGTTTTTTCTTCCTATGCCAGTAAGTGCTGAAGCTCTTAAGCAAGACTTGGATCGACTGACTGATAATCAGCTTCAGCAAGTGGCTGATTTTATCGCCTTGTTAAAGTTTCGCAGTCAGCGTCATCAGGCTGTTCTCGATCCCATGCAACTGGCCGATCTGTTTGCAGAGTTTGCTGATGAAGATCGCGCCTTTGCTGAAGAAGGGATGAATGAGTATGCAGTAATACTCCATCAAGAAGACCAATGATCACTAATCCTCTGAAACGGGGTGAAGTCTGGTTAGCAGACCTCAATCCAACTCAAGGTTCTGAACAAGCGGGCATTCGTCCCGTCATCATTTTCCAGAATGACCTTGTTTCCCAGTTCTCAACTACGATCATTGCTATTCCGCTCACCACCAACCAACGTCGCGCTGCTTTGCCTATATGCTTACTGATAGAACAGGGTAATGGTGGACTCGGCCAAGATTCTGTTGCCCTATGTTTTCAGATGAGAGTGCTGGATAAAACTCGTTTGATCCGCACACTGGGACAACTGAGTCCCGAAATAATTGCCCAATTGGAAGAAGTGGTTTTGCTAACCTTAGGATACGAGTCCTAAATGTGGAATTAAATGGAATTCTTATGGGTATAGGCTACATATCAGGACAGGCACTCATGCAAGGGGCAAAAGGGGGAATAGATAATCAGTCTTTAATAAACGGATTTAGTATAAAATGTCAAAAATTAAAAGTCCCTTGCGTTATCCGGGGGGGAAATCCCGGGCAATTAAGCAAATTCTGCCGCAAATTCCTGTGAATATTAGGGAATATCGAGAACCTTTTTTTGGTGGTGGTTCTGTGTTTTTTGCTGTCAAGCAACTCTTTGGACAGCAAATAAAAACCTATTGGATTAATGACTTAAATTATGATTTATATTGTTTCTGGCAATGCGCTCAAGAAAATATTGAGTTATTGGTAGCAAAAATAACAGAAATTAAACAGAAATATGATAGCGGACGAGAATTGTTTCAAGATTTGACAAGGGAAGATTTAAAGTTAACCGACTTTGAGAAAGCAGTGCGTTTTTTTATCTTAAATCGGATTACTTTTTCGGGAACAGTGGATTCGGGGGGGTATTCTCAAGCAGCTTTTACCAGTAGATTTACTGATTCATCAATTGCCAGATTAACTCAAATTGCGCCGTTATTAGCATCAGTCAAAATTACTAACCAAGACTACGAAGAATTATTATTTGCTGAGGGAAAAGAAGTTTTTATCTTTCTCGATCCCCCCTACTATAGTGCCACAAAATCCCGTTTATACGGCGTAAGAGGGAATTTACATACCAGCTTCGATCATCAACGTTTTGCCGATAATATGCGTCAATGTCAGGCTAAATGGTTAATTACCTACGATGATTGTCCAGAGATACGAAAACTCTTTAATTTTGCCCATATTATCGAGTGGAATCTTCAGTATGGCATGAATAATTATAAACAAGGACAGGCAGCGGCGGGGAGAGAATTAATGATCAAAAATTATTAGTGCGATGCCGAAGGCACTGAGTAGCAGTAAGCTAATTTTATAGGTTGGGTTGACGACTGTTACCCAACACCCTCGAAAGCAAGAGGCTCTTCTAGGTTCTGTGTGAGCATGGTATAATAGTAATACAGGACAGGAGGTGGGTTATGTGGATAAATTTTGATCAACTCCTCGATTTACCAAATGTAACAGTGGTCAATTATCAAAAAATTGATCAGACAATTTTCCTAAAGCTCGCTCTTTTAAATGAAACAATTGAATGTCAGAATTGTCATCAAATATTGGACAGAATCAATCAGACAGAGTACAATCTAGTCAGAGATTTATCAATATTAGGCAATCTGGTATATTTAGAAGTACCACGCCGCCAGTTTCATTGTCAAAAGTGCCAAAAGTATATTAGCGAAAGATTGAGTTTTATGAGATTAAGACAGCATCATACAATCCGCTATGAATCGATGATTTATGAGAGAGTAAAAAATTCTAGTATCGAAGAAATAAGTCGAGAAGAAGGGTTAGGATCGTAAGAAGTTGGGTTAATATTTAATCACTTTGCTAAAGAACTAGAAAAGAAAGAGTGGGAAGCGCCATAACCAAGGTGAGAGCATCTGAAAAGCTATTGACAATTGGCCAATTTTGTGATCCCCGTGGGCATTTCCAGTGATACCAGTCAGTCAGAATAGTTAAGAAATCGACCGATTTGATTGAGAGGGCAAATTCTCATCAAATATACCTGAATCGTCGGTAAGCAACCCAGATAAAGTTTATTTATAATAAAGTCACAAAAAAAACCTTTGCTTGAACCGATGACGACTTCCTTGACTGAGAGTCTCACCCTTGAAGATTTCCTCAAATTGCCATATTTGGAGGATTCTCCAGCATGGGAATACTTGCATGGAGTCGCAATTCAGAAACCCATGCCTAAGACTCGACACTCTATCCTGCAAAAACGTCTTTTAGCTGCGGTTGACAGCCACACTGCTGATTATACAGCCTTACCTGAGTTGCGATGTACCTTCGGCGGGCGTTCGATCGTTCCTGATGTTGCCGTAATTGCATGGAATCGAATTAACCTCAATCAAGCAGGTGAACCAGAGGACGACTTTAGGGAAGCACCTGATTGGACTATCGAAATTCTTTCACCGGATCAAAAGGTAAACCGTGTAATTGACAACATTTTACATTGTTTAAAACATGGCAGTAAATTAGGATGGATGCTTGATCCAGATGATTATTCTGTTTTAATGTTTACTCCCCAACAAGAGCCGGAAGTTTGCAGAGGGGATCACCAGCTTAAGGTAATTGCAGGGGTTCAGTTGACACTGACTCCACAACAAATCTTTGCATGGCTAAAAGTTGGTCAAGCTAGACAAAGTAAGTAGAAGTCTGGGGAGAAGCACGAGGACTAACTTGGTCGTTAGACGGAATTCAATAATAAACGGATTTAGTATAAAATGTCAAAAATTAAAAGTCCCTTGCGCTATCCGGGGGGGAAATCCCGGGCAATTAAGCAAATTCTGCCGCAAATTCCTGTCAATATTAGGGAATATAGAGAACCTTTTTTTGGTGGTGGTTCTGTATTTTTTGCTGTTAAGCAACTCTTTGGACAACAAATAAAAACCTATTGGATTAATGACTTAAATTATGATTTATATTGTTTCTGGCAATGCGCTCAAGAAAATATTGAGTTTTTGGTAGCAAAAATAACAGAAATTAAACAGAAATATGATAAGGGACGAGAATTATTTCAAGATTTGACAAGGGAAGATTTAAAGTTAACCGACTTTGAGAAAGCGGTGCGTTTTTTTATCTTAAATCGGATGACTTTTTCGGGAACAGTCGATTCCGGGGGTTATTCCCAAGCGGCTTTTAACAGTAGATTTACTGATTCATCAATTGCCAGATTAACGCAAATTGCGCCGTTATTATCATCGGTAAAAATTACTAACCAAGACTACGAAGAATTATTATTTGCTGAGGGAAAAGAAGTTTTTATCTTCCTCGATCCCCCCTACTATAGTGCCACAAAATCCCGTTTATACGGCGTAAGAGGGAATTTACATACCAGCTTCGATCATCAACGCTTTGCCGATAATATGCGTCAATGTCAGGCTAAATGGTTAATTACCTACGATGATTGTCCAGAGATACGAAAACTCTTTGATTTTGCCCATATTATCGAGTGGAATCTTCAGTATGGCATGAATAATTATAAACAAGGAGCGGCGGCATCTGGTAGAGAATTAATGATCAAAAATTATTAGTGCCAGATTGTAGTGGAGTATTTAGGGCTTGCTGAATAAATCTAAAAACCTTGTTGGGTAAGACTTTTAGACCTTTTGTCAATCAAAAAGTACTGGAGCTGGGAGTGATCGGGGGGAAATTTAGGCACTTTTTCCCTGAAAATTAGGTAATTGGCCACCTCAAAACTGGTAAAACCCCACACCCCACACCCCACACCCTGCCCCCAGGAAAAACTTTTTGCCGCAAACCCTATTTATCTACCATAATTTAGCTGGCATTATCGATAAAGATTTGTAAAAATCATCAAAAGCCTTGCTAGGAAAGTCATACTAAATCTGGTTATTAAAGAATGATTATTTATTCCCCCTTTTGCCTATTGCCTATTGCATGAGTGCCTGTCCTCATAAGTAGCCTATACTCAACGGATTTAGTATAAATATGTCTCTACCGCTATAATGAAGTCGGCCAATTCAAGTCTGAATTGCATCACCGTCTGATCTACCTTCATAGAATACCTCATTCGGGGTACGATAGTCAAGACATTTTCGAGGACGATTGTTAATCAAGTTTACGGCTCTTTCTACCTGCTCTGGCTTAACAATTTTGAAATTCGTTCCCTTGGAAAAAAATTGTCTTAAGTACCTAAGCAAAATTAATTACACATATCTAACCACCTCTTGCCTCTTGCCTCTTGCCTATCTTCACTAGGAAATTAATTTTGCACGACTACTTAACAGTCCCTTGGTATGCTCGTTTAATCCCCTCTCCCAAGAATGATAAGGAGTAGCAAAATAAAAATCTGCTCCTAGTTTCTGACTCAACTCTTGATGTCCACAAAATTCTTTGCCGTTGTCACAAGTAAAGGTTTTTCTTTTGTCAGGGTGAGATTTCGGTTTTCTGGTCAGCAATTGCTGGTCGCTCGCTGATATCTACAGGCCCGGTCATCCCTCCACGCTTACTTTTTGCTCCATTTCGACTCTTTCTTTTTCCTCGTCCTTGACGTAGGCATTCTTGATACTTTCCACAGTCAAGGGTAGTTCTGATAGATCATTTGATAGATGGTTTCATGACTGAGCGATTCTTGACCAGCTTTTTTCAGACGACCTGCTATTTGTTCGGGACTATGATAATCTTTCAATCCTTTTTTCACCAACTCTAAGGCCGACTCGCTGACATTTTTAAAGGGTTGTTTGGCATTTTTTCGGCGCGTCTCGCTTTGAGCTTGTGCTGTGTCAGGTAGATAGCACCCCAGGGAACTTTGATTCCTTCTTAATTCTCGTGATATCGTGCTTTGATGACATCCGAGCCAGACGGCCATTTGCCGTTGAGATAAATTTCCCTCTTGACTAAGTTGGTAGAGTAAGTTTCTTTGTTCTATGTTAAGATGTTTTCGGCTCATTTTTGGGTCTGATTTGTTTTTGTTAATGCTCAGACAGTACCTGATGAGCCTTTTTCTGTCAACTCTTGAGGTTGATGCGTTTCATTTTTGAATTGGCGATTTCCTCCTCGAATAAACCAAGTAATTGTGGCACTGGTAAAAGCAGTGATAGCGACAATAGCTATTTGTTTCCAGTTTTTTAATTCCCCAACTTTCTCGATTAAATCGGGAATTTTTGGGGTTAATACTGCTTGGGATTGAATTGTTCCTTCAATTTTAGCTGTGATAATTTTGACTTCCGTAATTTCTTGGTGTAGGTTAATAAATTGCTTGTTATTTTCTTCTCTCAGGGTTTCTAGTTGTTTGCGATTATCTTCCTTTAGCGTATCAATTTGCTTGCGGGTTTCTTCTCGCAGGTAAATCATTTGCTTGCGGTTTTCCTGTCGCATTGCCGAGAGTAAGTCTTTCAATTCTTGAATATCATTGCTGGTGACAGTAGTCATAGAATTAACCCCAAGAGAATCTATTTAACCGGCACTCTTTGATTTTATTAGACTTCACCTACGCTAAAAAGGGAAAATTCATCAAATTTAATTACCTCGGAGTCAGGATAACGGGTATCAAAACGATAACTGCTCACGGTTCCTTTTTCTGTATCTAAAATGCTAAAAACCGTCAGATCATTACTGGCAATATAGGGTAAAGGTTGATTAACCCAATCCACTAGAGGAGCAATGTTCGGGATAATTGCTTCTAATCCATTAGGATTACCGATGGCTGCATAATTTCTATCGAGGGGTACAGGACGTTTTTTATCTCCTAAATGAGCGCCATAACTATTGCCAACGTTAGAAGATTCGAGAAAATTCATACCCTTAGGACTAAGAAAACGATTCCATAAATGAGAATGACCATAAAAAACCAAATTAACCTTGGCTGATTCTAATAAAGGAATTAGATCACGAATAATATAATCATTTTCTCGGGGATAATCATAACGTACCGATGTAACTTTTCCCGTGGTATCCCGTTGAATTGTCGGCACGGGATTGGTGTAAGGTGGAACGATATTTCCTCCTAGGGTATGGGGAGGATGATGAAACATAACTACTTTATATTTAGCCTCTTGAAATTCTCGACTATTTAACTCTTTTTCTAACCATTGATATTGAGGACTACCCTGAGCAATTGGCTCAAAAATATGCTGACCGTAACCCCAGCGGTCGGGTCTATCTAAATCTCTTTGATTTTCGTAATATCTTCCCCTTGCACTGGGTTCTAAATTGGGATTTCTCCAGATATTAGTAACATATAAAACCACTAAACGAATATCGCCAAAGGTTAGAGAATAATATTTATTTTGAGGCAAAGAAAAAATTTCTTCGTAGGTTTCTGTGTTGAAAGCATTATTTTTTAACCAGGTTTCATTAATTGCTGCTGTATCCTCTGCTAGTTGTTTAGCAGTAAACTGAGGAATAGCATCTTCAAACTGTTCATTTAAACCTCTGGAAGTAGAAAATCTGCCCATAACTTCATGATTACCAATAGCAGGAAATAAGGGCGCATTTTGAATAATTTCTCCCCCTTTATAAATAGTCTGAATACCATTCTTTGTCAGAGTATAATTGGCACGACCTTGTAAACAGGGAAAGAATGCCCCACCGCGAATATCATCAAACCATTCGGAAGCTCGATCGGGTATATTAACTAAATCTCCTGCTAAAAAAACTGCATCTACCTGTCCAATAGTTTCGCTAACTTTTTGTAAATTAGCGGCAGTCATGGGCATTAATTGATGATCGGAAGTGAGCAAAATTTTGAGATTAGTTCCTTTTTTGGGTCTTGGGGTAAGGGTATAAATATCACTTATAATCGCTGTATTTTCCTGAAAACTGGTGACTTGATAGGGAATCCTTTCCCCGGGATTTAAATCAGTAATTTCGGCCTGATGTCGCCAGATTTCTCGAGCGGTTAAAGATTGATAAGCTTCAACGGTTCTCGATTTTGCATCTTCTCTAACTCTAGTTAATTTGCTAGTGCGAGCGGGGGACATTTTCTCTAGTTTTTCCCCGTAGCGCACCTGATGACGAGCGCCAAAAAATTCCGTAAACCAAATCACTTGTACTGATGTTTCGGTGGGTAATTGTAAAAAAGGTTCGGTTAAAAGTTGATTCTTGTTCATTGTCGCTAAAAGATAACTGCTGTGCTGCATTTAAACGGTCTTAAGGAGTAATTGAGATAGTCCACAGCTTAACCGGCAATAACTGGCAGATTCCCTATTTTATCGGCTAATGTAAAACCTTAGACTCTAACTGCTGCTGTTGCCAGAGATTTTGATAGACTCCGGGGACTGCGATTAACTCCTCGTGGGTTCCTATCTGGACAATTTCTCCGCGATCCATGACAAAAATGCGATCGGCAGTGGCAGCGGCCGATAATTGATGGGAGATAAAAATCACGGTTTTTTGGCTTTCTTGGCTGATATTTTCCAAAATAGCTGTAGCCGTTTGATTATCGACGCTAGATAGGGCATCATCAAGGATTAAAATCGGTGCTTGGATGGCTAAAGCGCGCGCTAAAGAGGCCCGTTGACGTTGACCACCGGAAAGAGTAATCCCACGTTCTCCCACTAAAGTTCCGTATTTTTGCGGGAAATTCTCGATTTCCTCCTGAATTCTCGCTTGTTTGGCCGCCGATTCCACTGCCGAAAAATTCAGCAGCGGATCGCCATAACGGATATTATCTTCAATGGTGGTACTAAATAAAAAACTTTCTTGGGGAACATAAGCGATCGCTTTTCGCAGCTCTTCCAGGGCAATTTGAGTGACATCTTGATCATCAATAAATAACTGTCCTTCAGCAATATTCAAAAGACGGGGAATAGCGTTAGCAAGGGTAGATTTTCCCGATCTGATCGCACCGACGACCGCTACCGTTTCCCCAGGATTAATGGTAAAAGAAAGAGATTTTAAGGCGGGTTCCTTAGCATCAGGATAGAAAAAAGTCAAGGCTTTGGCGGTAATTTTTCCTTGAATATTTTTTAAGTGAATACAATCGGCATTGTCTTTAATTTTAGCCTCGGCTAATAGGATAGTTTCCAGGCGATCTATACTCACTTCTCCCTGTTGGTAGGCAGTAATAGTGAAACCTAATAAAGCAGTGGGAAAAACTAATCTTTCTGCCAAAATTAACAGAGCAATAAAGTCCCCAATGGTGATATTACCCGCTATAATTTGTCTAGTACCGAGAGCAAGCAACGCCAATAAACTGACATAGGCCAAAGCTTCAATCAGGGGAAAAAGAAAATTACGAGTCTGGACTAAATCTAAATTAGCCTGTAGTAATTTGCGATTTCTTTGCTTAAATGCTAGGCGCTCGTTACCTTCTTGGGCATAAATTTTAATCAGAGTAATACCACTCATATCCTCTTGAATTAAATCGCTCAGATGCGAGAGTTTTTCTTGTACTTTTTTCTGTTGCCGCTGCAGACGACCACTAAATAACTGCACAGCAATTAACATCAAAGGATAGACAGAAATAGCGGCGATTGAAAGGGGAATATGAATCGCTAACATCACGGGCAAAGTTAACCCATAGGCAAAAAAAGTATTAGCCAAACTGAGCAAAGCAAAACCCACCAGACGACGGATATTATCCACATCGCTAGTGGCACGGTTGATTAAATCTCCTGAAGTTTGCCGAGAAAAATAGGCAGGTTCAAGGGTTAATAAATGCTGAAAGATTTTTTGTTTAAGCTCGAACTCTACCTGACGACCGATCCCGAATAACAATACTCTGGAAATCATGCGGATAAACCACATAATCGAGGCTAAAGCGACAATTAAAATCAGATAATAAATGATTTTTTGAAAGTCAAAGGATTTACTCAAATCATCGATGCTATCCCGGATTAAAAGCGGTATATAAACACCCAAAAGATTAACAATAAGCAGAGCAACTACCCCCCCAGTTACTATTTGCCAATGGGGACGTAGATAATTTGCTAGTTTTTTAATGCGAGAATAAGCCATATTCAGTTATCAGTAATCGGTGATCAGTTATCAGTTAGAATAGGGAACAGGCAAAAGGGGGAATAGATAATCAGTGGATTATGAGATGCGGCCACATTTCCCACCCAAGAATTTTTATTTTTTCTCCTTAACATTAGAACCAGCCTTCTACGGTTTACCGGGGGGCTGATCAATTTTAGCTTGATAGCCGTGCCGCCAGAAGTGAAGATAATCTGGTCTGGATTGGCATTAATTAACCCTGCTACCTGTTCTCTGGCCATTTCGATGACTGTTGCCGTATCCTGTCCCCAAGTGTGTAAACTGGAGGGATTGCCCCAATGATGCCGGAGAATAGTGGCAACCCGCTCGATCACTTGGGGATGAGTGGGGGTAGTGGCACTATAGTCAAGATAAATTTGCATTATTTTACAATCTGAGAAATGAGAGTCAAGACAGGCAGCTATTCTCAGTTTAGCCGTTTAAGAGATTAGAAAACAGTTTTCTTTAAGAAACCCGCTTTCTGGGTTGTTGATAAGAAAGCGGGTTTCTGGGTTGATGAGAAACCCGCTTTCTGGCTTATACTAAGCTTCAGAGGATTTACAGGGGTTAAGTTATGACAGGAATTGAAACAACCATTGTAACGGCTTCTATTGGCCAAATGATTAAATCGGGGTGGGAGGGTATTAATAAAAATGAGTTATTGAATAAAGATGTCGGGCAGCTTATCAAAGAAGGAAAGTATCTTTTTTTGCGGGAATATACTCAACGTTACTGGGAGCGGCACGGCATGATTAAGGTTTTAAAAATGTCTAAGCCGATGGATTTGGAGTCAATTTATATTAATGTCAAATGTTTAGGAAATTTAGTCAGGGATTATTATGATGAAAATTTATAAAATAAATATCGTGAGAGTAAGCAGCGACGGTTTAACTTTAGGGATGATGGTAAAAAAGATGGTTTACTTTTGGCTAATCAAGAACAATATTTAATGGTACTTGGTGATCCCGGCATTGGTAAATCTACATTTTTGCGAAAAGTTGGGCTAGAAGCTCTCAAAGGAAAGCAAGGCAGTTATCAGCATCCTCTAACACCTGTTTTACTGGAGTTGAAAAACTTTAAAGAAAACGAGATTAATATTCAGGTATTAATTGAAGAGGAGTTTAAAATCTGTGGTTTTCCCAATGTGGAAAAAAATATTACCAATAAACTAGAAAAAGGGGAATTACTAATTTTATTAGATGGTTTAGATGAAGTGCCAACAGCTAATGTTTATAATGTAATCGAGAAAATTCAAGATTTTGTAGATAGGCATCATAAAAATCGTTTTATTCTCTCCTGTCGCACTGCTGCTAGAACTCATCTTCGACAATTTACCGATATTGAAATTGTCGAATTTGATGATCAGCAAATTCAAAGTTTTATTGAACATTGGTTTAGTTCGGAATTAGATCGCAAAAATGAGACGGCTAAAAATTGTTGGGAACTGTTGCAAAAAAAGGAGTATAAAAGTACAAAAGAGTTAGCCCATACACCGTTATTGTTGACTTTTTTGTGTTTGGTTTATGATGAAAATCAATCTTTTCCCACAAATCGCAGTCGCCTTTATCAAGATGCGTTACGAATTTTATTGGAAAAATGGTCAGCCGAAAAACGTTTACCTAATCGCGGTTTAGTTTATGAAAATCTCAGTATTGAGCAAGAAGAAATTTTGCTATCTGAAGTCGCTTATCAGAATTTTGTAGCAGATAAACTTTTTTTAGAAAAACGAGAAATTGTTAAGCAAATTAAAGATCACCTTAAACAAAACTTAAATGCTCCACAACATTTAGACGGAGAAAAAGTATTAAAAACCATTGAAATTGAACAGGGAATTTTAGTAGAGCGGGCTAGATCTGTCTATTCTTTTTCTCATTTAACCCTTCAGGAATACCTCACGGCTCAGTATATCTATGACAATGATTTGATTGAAGAAACAGTTAAGAATCATATAACAGAAACTCGTTGGCAAGAGGTGTTTTTGTTAGTGGCGGGTTTGATGCGAGGGAAAGCCGATAAATTGTTATTAGCAATGGAGAAAGAAGCCCATAATTATCTTAAAACGCCCCTCGGTCAAAAATTAGTGCCGATTTTACAATGGGCAGATGAGATGACTAAAGATTCTGTTGATAGTCCGATTAAACCTGTAGGAAGAAGAGCGATCGCCAATTATCTCGTCATCGCCAACGTCTTCGCCTACGGCATCGCCATCGCCTACGTCCCCGAGATCATCCACGTCATCGCCATCAACATCGCCACCGTCATCACCGAGATCCTCTTTACCCCCGACCTCATTGATGAGTTTGTCCTGTTAGTTAACTTATTGGCTCAGGATCGAATTGTTTCTAAGGTTAATTTTTACCAATTAATCGCTGATTTAGAAGCTTTCAAACAAAATATTCCTGATGATAAAGCAACTAAAAAAGAACGTCGAGAATTTGCTGATCAATTCTTGAAAATGTGGAATACTGCTTTTAATTTAACGCCTGAATTAATTAATTTATCCACCCACCAAGAAATTGGCGAAATAGAGAAGCGTTATTTTTATATTAATAGACTGATTCTCGACTGCCAAAAAGTGGCTGTTAATATTTCCCCCACCGTTTGGCTAGAAATCGAAGACCGAATGCTCCGCGTTCCTTAACTTCTACTTTTTTTCTCAAATCTTGCCTTTCCAATTGGATGAGATTAGCGAATATTAAGTGGGTGGGTAGAATTAAATATAAGATGAACGTAGGTTGGGTTGAAGCATGAAACCCAACGCCCGCATGGGTTACGCTACCGCTAACCCATCCTACAAATAATTGTGCCTACCTACTTAACACTATGAGGATTGGGAGCTTCAAAAACCTTGCATTACCATTTTTATAGAACACAAATTAGTGCAAAAAGAGGACAACAAAGCCTGAAACTCCCGCTTCCTGACTGACTTCAACAATAAACTTGTTCAGCAAACCCTATTTATTGGCGGTAAGCTTGACTGCGATGTTCAATCAGCAAGACGATAACTTGAGACTGACTATCATCAACTGTATAGATAACCCGATAGTCTCCAACGCGGAAGCGATACTTCTAGGCAAATTCTCCCTTTAATGCTTTAATTTGAGGATAATTATTCGGTGTTTCTTGAAGGAGTTTTAAACACTTAGCAATCTTCTTTTTTAAGATTGGATCCGCTTCAGAATAAACTTTATTTGCTTTAGCTGTCAAACGGACTTTATAAGTCATCTCAGCTTTCCCAATCAATGAGGCAACCTGATTGTAAATCCATTTCAGCTTCTTTCAAATGTTCCATAATATTCGGGATTGCTCTAATTTCTTGCGTTGCCTTTTCACTTTCTTTATCTGACAAATAAGCGGCAAATTCTAGAATCATCTTTAAATTTTCTACTGATAGGGTTTGTAAATATTGTTGAATCTTTTGCTGCATTAAATCGACCTGTACTAATGTTTCAGAATCTAAAAAATCTTCTGGAGTCGAGGGATTTACTTCAACGTTAGTTAGAGTCATATTTAATCAAGTGCTTCTCTCAAGTTTATTATTTGTATCTTAGCGTGTATCCTGTCTCCCGTCTCCTGACGACCGACTCCTTACCCCACAGTTAACTTTATTTTTGTCCAACTACTTAATACTGCGAATGTATGAAAACGCATCAATTGGGCAAAAGCTCAACGATGCGTTTTTAAGTTCCAAAAACCGCTATATTTGTAACCCAAAACAAATTAATTCTGATTAGGGTCAGTGGCTGCGGCCATTTGCATTCTCTGCACCAGATTATCGAGGGCTAATTCTAGATGTAAACCGGCATCTACGGCGGTCCAACCCTGTTCCGTTAGGTGTCGCCATTCAAAGTGTAGGTGCGGACCGGTAGAAAGTCCCGTACTACCCACACGACCGATAACCGCGCCCTGTTCCACCCATTCTCCCGGTTTGACGGTAATTTCCGAAAGGTGGGCATAACGAGATTCTTGACTACCATCGAGGTGACGTAAAATCACCGTTAATCCGTAACCTCCTAACCAGTCGGCGGTGGCCACTTCCCCTGCGTAGGCGGCTAATACAGGTGTTCCCATCGCCGCGCCTAAATCAGTACCCGCGTGCATGGCCCGATTCCCGCTGACCGGATGATTTCGCCACCCGAAAACCGAGGTAATTTGGGCGGGAAGGGCGAGGGGAAAGAGTAAATCGGTGCGTTGAGTTTGGTTAGAATCCGTGGGACTTAAACGGGTGGCCCGCTCATAGGTGGTCGCTTCGCTGATTGCTTCCACTTCTGCGCGAGTCACCGGGGCCAAAGCCAATTTTACGCCATTCCATTCCGGGGGATTGAGGGCTACCACCTGACTGGCAATCACCGTGGGGGCGGCCAGACGTACTGGGGAGCTAGAAGCCACGAGAGTGGGGGCATAACGACGCAGGGAATTATTAGCGATAACCGGCTGATTTCGGGGCTGCCGTCCTACCCGCACGGCCGGATTAGGATTGAGACGCACCCGGGCCAGATTAACCGGGGGTAAGGGTTTGGCCACAGTGCTGACCGGCTGACGACGGGAGGCCCGGGCCGCCAGATTACAGCTACCTCCTACCAGTTGACCATTTTGGGCGATGGTTTGGCAACCACTGCGGCGCTCGGTGACGACAACGGAACTGGGGGGGTTAAAGTTTCTAGTATCGATAAAATTATTTTTACCGCCGGCCCGGGGGGCAAGGGTAGGCATATCGGTTTGATGGTTTTCAGGGATAGCCAGACGGGGGGCGGGATTAGTATTTTCTTTGATAACGGGGGCTTTCAGAGTCGGGGCGGCATTTTCCACTACCGGGGTTTCGCTGCCAGTTTCGGAATTAGCGATCGCATTGGGAGCAAGAGTGAGCAGACCGCTGATCACTAAACCGAGACCACTGCATAAACTCAGCTTCTTTTTTAAGGATTTTCCGAGAAAAAGTTTCAATATCACCGATGAAGGATACATAGGGCGGCCTCACTTCTCACAGTTTAGTCAAAAAAATATTTAGACTCAATTATAGCCGAGACTAACCCTACCGGCCGGTATATAAATTTCGCTACTGGCATTGTCCGAGGTGAGTTTAACTTTTAGTTCCCCTCGATCGCTTACCCCCGTTATTATGCCCTGATAGCCCTCGAAAACTATCTTTTGACCAAAATTGGCAAAAAGTTCTAAATAGGAGGCTAATAAGGCTTTTATGCCGTGATTACAGTAATATTCATAGCCGTATAGGATAGCATCGCTGGTGACATCGGTTAATTGAGCGATCGAGGTGATTTTATTGCCAGTAAAAGCTTGTAAATTAATGCCGGTGGGGGGGACGGGATTAGCCCAATTGATGCCCACTCCGATGACTGCTTGCGGGATGTTTTGGCCCTGAATACGGGTTTCTAGGTTAATTCCCCCTAGTTTGCGCCCTAATAGGACTAAATCGTTCGGCCATTTGATTTTAACGGGTATTTCTTGACAATTCAGGTGATGAGCGATGCCCCAAACTGTAGCGAGAACGAGATGGGCAGATTTATCCACCTCTAAATCAAGATTTAACGCCAAAGATAAATATAATCCCCCCGGTTCAGAAATCCATTCCCGTCCCCATTGTCCTCTCCCAGCACTTTGTTGACCAGCAGTCACCACAAAAGGCGGATTTTCCCCCGATTCTAATAATTGCCAAGCTTTAGTATTAGTGGAAGGTAATAGTTCAAACTGATGGATTTTGGGCATAAATGGGAAGTGGGGAGTATTTTCAGTGTTGCCAAAGGCACGGCGTAGCCGTCCAGTAAACAGTAAACAGTAATCAGTGACCTGATAATAAATCCGTTGAGTATAGGCTAAATATCAGGAGAGGCACTCCTGCAAGTGGAGTGACTCTTAAATGATTACAGATGTGTCAGCAGCTGCGTGTAAGCATCTCACCGAAAAACTAATGCGCTCCGGGGTTTGGGGGCGGCGCCACGCCCCCAACGGGGGGTTTGGGGGGTTCTACCCCCCAAAAGCTTGGATTGAATGATCAAGTGGGAAGTAATACGGCCATCCGTTGAGTATAGGCTACATATCAGGGGAGGAAAAAGGCAAGAGGCAAAAGGCAAAAGAGGGAATAGATAATCAGTTTTTAATAACTGGATTGAGCATGAAAACTCACATCTGATCACTGATCACTGATCAGGTGCAAGGAAGAGAACGCAGGTACTCACTGAGGTGGGAACGTAAACCGATGCCATGGAAAAGCGGGCCACGACTGCCTAATTCGACAATACTGACAGCTGCCACGGGCATTTCAAACCGATCGCGATAACGGCCCACATCGATACCCATCAGACTACAGAGCATGATCCGGATGGTGGCCTTATGGGAAACGATCAAGATATTGCCATCACTGTGGGTGTGTTCGATTTCTTCCAAAACGGCCGCCGAACGACGGGCGATATCGATCCCCCTTTCCCCGTTGGGGGGGGCATTCCAAGCCGGATCCGTCAACCAGCGTACATAGAGATCATGATATTGACGATCGATATCGTTGGGGTGCATACCTTCCCAAAGACCATAACCGATCTCTTGTAATCCCTGGCGGATTTCTAATTTCAGTCCTACCGCTTCACAGAGGGGTTTAGCGGTTTGAATAGCTCTTTGTAGGGGACTGACGTAGGCCGCGCGCCAAGGTAAAGAACGATAGACATCGGCGAATTCCTCCGCCATTTCGATGCCTTCGGCAGTCAAACCGGGGTCATTTTCTGGAGTACCACAGTATCCTCCCGTTTTGCTATAGGCCGTTTGTCCGTGTCGTAGAAAATATAACATCAAGCACATAGTTTTTCAGGAGACCAAATTCGGGGCTTCCCTGGTTACTGTTGACTGGTTAGGTTCCCGCTCGCGAGCGCAGGTCATTGCGGAGGTAAGAGCGATCGCCCATGACTTGAAAGAGGGGACCGTGTTCGGCTAATTCGACGATCGTCACCGAGGCCACGGGCATGGCAATTCGATCGCGATAACGGCCGATATCAATGCCTAAAAGAGAACATAACATGATTCGGATCGTTGCTTTATGGGAAACGATCAAAATATGGCCATCATCGTGATTATGGTCGATTTCCTCTAATACTTCCGAACTGCGGCGAGCGATATCGATGCCTTTTTCCCCTCCTGTGGGATAATTCCAGCCCGGATCTGCTAACCAGCGCACATAATCATCATGAAACTCCCGATTAACCTCGGCTGCGGTTTTTCCCTCCCATTGGCCGTAGGCAATCTCTTTTAATCCTTCCCTTTTGTGGATGGGAATACCTAAGAGATCGCTTAAAGGGGTGGCCGTGGCCATGGTGCGCTTGAGGGGACTAGAATAGATCGCTGTCCAAGGCACATCTCGATAGACAAGAGCGAAATCCTTGGCCATTTCATCGCCGGCCGGGGTTAGTTGCAAGTCTAATCGACCGCAAAAACTCCCCGCTTGACTGGCTGTGGTTTCGCCATGACGCAAAAAGTAAAGTTTTAGACTCATTTTTTGGGTGCATCTCAATATTTGTGACTCTCTCCTATTTATAGTGATACTAAATCCTGTTTAAAAAGTACAGGAGACCAGGGAGCGGAGGGTGGGGAGCAGGGAGAAACAATCCATAACTTGGCAGTTAATCACACTATTAAAAACGGATTTGGTATGATAAAAGGTAAAAGGTAAAAAAGGTTATCCTAAATTCCCAAAGAATAATCGTTCTGTAGAGTATAAACACTCTGGTGGGAAATTATCCAATGATAGAAAGAAAATAACTTTCACAGATAAGAAAAATATTGGCACGGTGCTTTATCCAACCTTCTGATTATCTGTTTGGCTACCTTAGTTGGTAAAGCTAAATAATCAGAACCTTGAGCTACTTGGTGATAGAGTTGATTAAAATTTAATTTCTTGTGTTCAACCAAGAAATATTGGCGATAGTGGTAATTAGCTAGATTGAAGAGATTTTTTGACAAAAAAGCAGCTCGGTCAATTTCTGACCAGCAAGGATGGCATTTGGTGATGATATGGCGTTCAACTAGCTTCCTGTCTTGATTGCAGCTGATAACCCTCTCAAAATCTATCTCCTTTAAAACCTACTTCTTTTAACCATCTAGCTAGATGGAGTCAGAAGGTTTAAGGAAATTTGAGGAGATTTAGAGAGAATTTTCGTTTCTGTATTTACCCCCACACCCTACCCCCACAAAAAACTTTTTGCCGCAAACCCTATCCAGACTACAGTTTTTATCAATCCCCTCGTCAACTATTTTCGCAACCGGCAAGAAATCCACTCCTCCCAAGCAGCAGTAAAAGAAACCTCCTACTACGGCACTCTCGAAACTCTCCTCAACGAAAATGGTCGTGCCGGTGAACGGTTTACTGTTCGCAATTCCACCGCAAAAGTAGTTATCGAAGAGGCCGGGGATCACCTCTGTCAATACACATAGGTTTGTCGATTGACCTTCATCGCTGGATTTCTTTCCTTCCCACTCCGGTCGATGCTTTTTACTACTCCCCTTCTTCTTAGTTGTAAGATATCTACATCTATCAGCCACTTATCTATAGTTTTGTAACGGCAATTTTTGCTAAAAATCAATAAGTGTAAACTTTAATCACAAGGTCGATCGAGTCCTGACAAACGTGTTATCTTAAAAACATAAGGCATAAAGGAAGCGACTCAACTTCCTTCCAGGCAAAAAGACCTAGAGCCTGTGCCACCTGCTCTAGCTCAACGCAACAGCTAAATCGGACGCAGATTCTCAAAGTTTGTAAAGTAAAGTATGGTTTCGCCTCTGTTGCTCGATATAGGACAGATGGAGTGAGCCGTAATCAGCACCTGAGTCGGTAAACTGAGGAATCTTGATAGTTGACAGATAGACTGTTGTGGGTTCTGTAAACCTCTATTGTATTGAGTCCGTTAATTTTTTAGGAGTCCATATCGTTTGTACAAGATGAAGCCCGCCTCCCTAGGCGGGCCTATTGTGTTTTTAGAAAACCGCCACGAGATATTCCTGTAATTGCAATTGATAACCTGCCTGTAGCTGACAGGGATAATCAAGGGAAAACTCAGGTAAAGCTAATAGAGAACTTTTTTGACAACTAACTAACGCCACATCGAAGCGACAGCTTAAATCAGACCATTGGGGATAAAAGGCGAGAAATATCTGGGCAGCTTGGTAAATTTTCCCTTGTTTACGGTCATTGATCGCTAATTTGCCCCCTAAATCCCAATTGCCAGCACTGCGGGTTTTCACCTCGACGAAAGCGAGAGTCGCCTGAGATTTAGACAAGACGATTAAATCGATTTCACCGCCAGCACTACGCCAACGACGCTGGAGGATATGCCATTGCTGTAATTGCAACCAATCCGCCACCAAATTTTCGCCCAATTCCCCCACGGTTGTCATATTCAGTTATCAGTGATCAGTTATCAGTGGTCAGGGAACAGGGAACAGGGAACAGGGAACAACGCCGATTTATTGTCCTGTCTTCTGACTCCGAACTCCTGACTACTGGCTACTGTCTCCTGTCTCCTAACCAAGCAGGACAATTTTCGATTTTTACAAGAGGTTTATTACAAAAGTCCTTCTAGACGACGACGGATGCTGTCTAACTCCGCATCGGGAATCTCGGAAAACTCCTCCTCGGCGGGGGGGACTTCCTCTTTTTGCCAATCCAACTCCTCGGCATTGCTTTCGGGGGGAATTACTAACATACCCGCTTCAATCATTTCCGCTTGATAGCCGGCGCCGCGACAAAATTCTGCCACTTCCTCCGAATCAATTTTCTCTACCGTGGGAGTCGGAAAATCCTGTGCCTCTAACAGCAGAGCATAACGGGTGGCATCATCTTCCGATTCAAACATCAACACCTTATTGATAGCTCCCATTTGAATGGTGTGGATACCTTCGTTTTCTGTGCCTGCGTTAAAAAGTAGTACAAATACACGCATAATTACTATTAGCGATCGATAAGCGGTGGTCGTCTATACTCATTTTACCGCTCAACTAAACTTACTCAAACTGACTTAAAAGTCTGAAAGCTTAGTCATTCGTAGTGGGTCAAGCACTACAGGATTAAACGGCAAACCCTTTATTCCCTGGTCAATGACATCAGGAATTACTTTTCTAATGATGTTAAATGCCCCATTGACATCGGCATTTAACAACTGATTTGTTCCCATTCTATAAAGTCCCCTAGTTAACCTTTTTCCCTTAAATAATGGTTTTTCTTCACCATATTTAGGTAACTCATCCCTATCTAAGGCACTGGATTGTGAGGTATAGTATTCTTCGGTTATTATGACTTTTATTCTTTTTAATTGAGCTTTATAGGTTAACATTTCTATTAATCTATGATGAGGAATATTGACAAATTGTTGATTATTCCTTTTTCCTAGATTAAGAGATTGTTTCATCCGCTCATTATGCCCAATTATTAATGTGCCTATTTGATGAATAATACACCAATCTATTACTCTTTTGCTGGCTGTGTGTAGATAATTTTCTCCTCGACAGTTTCGTTTATGGGTTAGGAATATCAATCTCTTAGATGAGGGTTGATTATTTTGGGTTTTCAGTTGAGATTGTAAGCGGGAACGTTGTTTGTTGTAGAAGGTGTTAATTGCTTTTAAGGGTCTGCCATTTACCAAAAGAGGTGCTACACCTGTTTGATTTGTAGTTACAGCCATTAAGTTATTAACTCCTAAATCTACCCCAGCTATCTGTTGTTTATCTGTGGTTTCCGACCGTCTTTCATAGACTATTTCAATGACATAACAGCTACTTTTGGGAACAATTCTCACTTCAATTATTTCTCTCTTGGATGTGGGAATTTTTAAGTCGCTCATAGACAAGTGACAAATTCCTTCTTTTAACGGTTTTTTGTAAACTGATTCCTGAGAGTAGATGAGAATATTTCGTCCTTTGGTTTTGTCTTTATATTTCGGGATTTTCGGTTCTCCTAAAAATTTTTCAGGCTGTTTTTGCCAAGCTTTAAAAGCGGCAAAATAACTAATCCAAGCTTGCTCTAATCTTCTGATTATCTGCTTGCTGACTTTCGTGGGTAAAGCTAAATAATCTGAGGTTTTAGATACCAGATGATAGAGTTGATTAAAACTCAGTTTTTGGGAGTTTTCAAAGAAATATTGGCGATAATGGTAGTTAGCTTATCGGTGGCAAAAGTTACTTATTTTAGTTATAGCGCTTTTCACGTTAATGAGGTATCGACAAGTTTTGCTAACAAAAGGTTTAAGCCCCTTGCCCATACCTCATTCTGATGAAAACTGCTATATCTAGCTACAGAAATGAGTAACTTGAAAAAGTTTTAGGTAGGTTTTTGGTTTCTGTGGTTAACCCCCCTTCTCGATCGCTAATCTTCAGCAATTTTAGTTTCTAGTCAACCACTTTTGACCGTTAAGCCGTTGCTTGGTGTAAAACAACAGTAAATCAAGACTAACTTTCCTTTCATCGATCATAAATGATTCAAGCGTACTAGGTTGAGCGCCGCCCTCAGCTTGAGAAAAAGCTTTTTTGCCATTGATGTCTTCTTCTAAAAAATAAATGCTAAATTGACGCATTCCCTCGAGCCAATTGCCAGTTAACTGCCAACAGGAAGAGCTAGAAAAGCCCTGCACGGGAATTTTATCCTGTTTAAAGGACAGCTTTATATCAGTTATACCCAGCTTTTGCAAGGCTGCCGCCAGTGCGGGCTGAAAATGCTGCTCAATAAATTCAGCGAAGGGTTTTTCCTCGACGGTAGGCTCCTTGGGTTTTTTAGCAGCCGCAGGTTGAGCCGGTTTTGCTGCTTCTGCTGCCGGAGTTGCGGGGGTGGTGGTTTCTTCTGCCATAGGAATTAATCAGGAATGGGTAGGTAGCTACAATTATATTTTCTCCCGGGTTATCAGCTATCAGTTTTTTTAGCTATCAGCTTTTATCCAGACGATCAATTTGACCCTTAACGAAGGCAAAAGGCACTCATGCAAAAGGGACTCATGCAAAAGGCAGCTTTGTTCTCCCCAACCCCCAACCCCCAA
>VYLJ01000030.1_pt1 | contig 31927 bp, 30 predicted proteins | sample 5114331 | NCBI WGS metagenome assembly VYLJ01 (sample SAMN12291791, study PRJNA351875) | freshwater metagenome | isolation source: freshwater lake | place: USA: Michigan, MSU2 Lake | collected 2011-08-16
ACTGGAGCGCGGCGTGCGCGGCGTCGTCCGGCTGGACCGGGCGCGCAACCGATTTCTTCGCCGCGCAGTTCGAAGCGGTTCAAATCGGTGACGGGCGGGGGTTCGCGACCGGCTATTACGAGCCCGAAATCAAAGGCTGCCGCACGCAGCGGCCGGAATGCGCGGTCCCGGTCTATCCGCGTCCGGCCGACCTGATCGACGTCGACCTCGGGCGCTTCAGTGACACGCTCAAAGGCCGGTCGATCCGTGGGCGCGTCGACGGTGCCAGCTTAGTCCCATATTGGGACCGCGGTGCGATCGACGACGGCGCATTGAACGGCCGTGCGACGCCGATCGCCTACGCCGACGATTATATCGAGTTCTTCTTTCTGCAGGTGCAGGGCTCGGGACGGCTACGGCTGCCCGACGGGTCGGTGATGCGGATCGGCTATGCGAGCCAGAACGGGCGCGACTACACAGGCATCGGCCGCGTGATGCGCGATCGCGGGCTGGTGCAGCCGGGGCAGGCGTCGATGCAGGGGTTGATGGCGTGGCTGCGCGCCAATCCAGCCGATGGCATGGCGATCATGCGCGAGAACAAATCCTATGTCTTCTTCCGCGAACTGACCGGGGCCGGACCGCTCGGCGCAATGGGCGTCGCGGTTGTCGCAAAGGCGTCGGTCGCGGCGGATCCGGCATATGTTCCGCTGGGGGCACCGATCTGGCTCGATCTCGACCGCAACGAGGCCGACGGGCTGTGGGTCGCGCAGGATACCGGTGGCGCGATCAAGGGCGCGAACCGCTTCGATACCTTTTGGGGCGCGGGCGACGAAGCGCGCACGATTGCGGGCGGCATGTCGGGGCGCGGTATCGCCTATGTCCTGGTGCCCCGGGGAACGCTCGCGCGGTTGCAGGCCGATGGCGCGCCCGCTCAGCCCTGACGAAGCGGCGCTCTGGGGCCGGGTAACAGCGCATATCGCCGCCGAGGCTGCGCGCCCGCGCGTCCGCTTGGTCGAGCGGCTCCACCCAGAGCCGTTGCCGGCGCGCAAGGCGACGCCGGTGGGAACGACCCTAGATGCAAACTGGGACCGGCGGCTCGAGCGCGGTGAGGTGATGCCCGACCGGACGATCGACCTGCACGAGCTGACGCTCGACCGCGCGCATGCCCATCTGCTACGCGCGCTCGAGGCGTCGGTGCGCCATGGCCACCGGCTCGTCGTGCTCGTGACCGGCAAAGCGCCGCAGGCTGGCGCCAACCGGCTCGATGCCCCCTTGCGCGGCATCATCCGCGCGTCGGTCGGCGACTGGCTCGAAGCCTCCCCGCTGGCACCGCACATTGCGGCCGTCCGGCCCGCGCACACGAAACACGGCGGGGCCGGGGCGCTCTACATCGTGCTCAGGCGAGCGCGCGCCTGAGCACGCCCGCGTAGACGTCGACCAGCGCCTCGAGGTCCGCGACCGCGACCGCTTCGTCGAGCTTGTGCATCGTTGCGTTGACCAAGCCGAATTCGCAGGTCGGGGCCAGCTTCGACAGGAAGCGCGCATCGCTGGTGCCGCCGGTGGTCGAAAGCTCGGGGGTGACGCCCGTCGCTTCGACAATCGCCGCGCTGACCAGGTCGCTTAAGGGGCCGGGCTGCGTCAAAAACGCTTCGCCTGAGATGCGGTAGGTGAGCGCCGCCCTGTCGCTTTCGCTCTCGGCGATGGCGCGGATGCGTTCGACGAGGCCCATGCCCGTGTGCAGGTCGTTGAAGCGGATGCTCATGCGCGCTTGCCCACGCGATGGGATCACGTTGCCGGTCGGGTTGCCGACGTCGATGCTCGTCACTTCGCAATTCGATGCCTGGAACCAGTCGGTGCCCTCGTCCAGCTTCATCGCCTCGATCTTGGCGAGGATGCGGATCAGCGGGCGGAGCGGGTTGTCGGCCAAATGTGGATAGGCGACGTGGCCCTGCGTGCCGTCGACCGATATGGTGATGTACATCGAGCCGCGCCGCCCGATCTTGATCATGTCGCCAAAGCGCTGCGACGAGGTCGGCTCGCCGACGACGATCATGTCGGGCGCGATACCGCGTGCCGCCATCCGCTCGATGATCTTGCGCGTGCCATATTTCGCCGGGCCTTCCTCGTCCCCGGTAATGAGGAAGCTGACCGTGCCCTTGTGCGCCGCGACGCGCGCGGTCGCGGCGGCAAAAGCGGCGATGCTGCCCTTCATGTCGACCGCGCCGCGCCCGTAGAGCAGGTCTCCGCGCACCTCTGGCTCGAACGCGCCGCTGCTCCAGCCTTCGCCGGGCGGCACCACGTCGAGATGGCCCGCAAAGGCAAAATGCGGCGCGCCGCTGCCGCGCGTGGCGATCAGGTTCTCGACCGGCCCCTCGGGCGGCTCGCCCTCGACGAAGCGGTCGACCTCGAACCCTTGCGCGGCCAGTTCGGCGGCGAGCACGTCGAACACCGCGCCGGTCGCGGGCGTGACACTGGGTGCGGCCATCAGCCGCTTGGCGAGATCGAGAACATCGGTCATGTTCTCCTCATGCCCAAAGTAGCGCTCGACGCAATCCCGCAAACCAACGCCACCGGCTATCCGCCGCCCTTCGATGCCGAAGTTCAGGGGCGATGGTATCGCCGCCTCGCGCCTGCGCTCGGCCTGACCCAGATGGGGGCGAGCCATGTGGTGCTGAAACCGGGTGCCTGGTCTTCGCAGCGCCACTGGCATGACGGCGAGGACGAACTCGTGGTGATGATTTCGGGCGAGGCGGTGCTGATCGAGGACGACGGCGAGACGATCGTGCGCGGTGGCGATGTCATCGGCTGGGCGAAAGGGACGGGCGTCGGCCACCACCTCGTCAACCGGAGCGACGCCGACTGCGTCTTTATCGCGATCGGGACAGGGACGCGGACCGGCGGCGGCTATTCGGACATCGACATGCTGTTCACTGCCGACAACCGCTACACGCGCAAGGACGGTACGGACTACGCCGCAAAGCGGGTCTAGGTCGGCCTCTGCTCGAGGCGGTCGATCGTCCAGTCCTCGGCCTGCGCGTCAGCGAGCCAATCCTGCACGAACGGGTGTGCCGTGACCGCGTCGATATAAGCTTCGGCAAAGCGCGGCACGGGCACGTCGTAAATGACAAGACGCGTGACGACCGGCGCGAACATGATGTCGGCCGCGCCGAAATCACCGAACAGAAAGTCGCCGGTGCCGCCGAAGCGCGCGCGCGCCTGCGCCCAGAGCCGGACGATCCGCGCGACATCGGCTTGCGTTTCCGGCGACAGGACGCCGCGCGGGAAGGTGCGCCGTACGTTCATCGGACATTCGGATCGCAGGGACTGATAGCTCGCGTGCGTTTCCGCACCGATCGAGCGCGCCATGGCGCGGGCTGCCTTGTCCGCGGGCCAGAAGCGCGTGTTGCCGGTCGTATCATTGAGATAGTCGAGGATCGCGAGGCTGTCCCAGACGACCACATCGCCGTCCCACAGGATCGGCACCTTGCCCGAACTCGGCGCAAGTTCGGGTGTCGCCTTGCGTTCCATCCAGTCGCCGTCGTACAGCGGCACGACAGTCGTGTCGAACGGAAGTCCCGACTGGCGGCACGCCAGCCACCCGCGCATCGACCAGCTCGAATAGGCCTTGTTGCCGATGACGAGCTTCATGGCAGTGTCCCTTCGCTGGCCGCGGCAAACACATTGGCGCGCAACTCGGGCAGGCCCAAGCCCTTTTCGCTCGACGTGGCAAGCACGTCGGGGTGGGCGGCGGGCCGCTTGCGCGCGGCATCGGCGGTCCACGTGGTGACATCGGCAAGCGCGCTTGCCTTGATCTTGTCGGCCTTGGTCAGGACGAGCTGATAGTTCACCGCTGCGGTGTCGAGCATATCCATGATTTCGTCATCGACGGGCTTGATGCCGTGGCGGCTGTCGATGAGGACGAAGGCGCGCTTGAGCACCTGCCGCCCGCGCAGATAGTCGTTCACAAGGAAGCGCCACTTGCGGACGACGTCTTTCGGCGCCTCGGCAAAGCCATAGCCGGGCATGTCGACGAGTCGGAACCGGAGCGGTTCGCCGACGTCGAAGAAGTTGAGCTCCTGCGTGCGTCCGGGCGTGTTCGACGTCCGCGCGAGCGCGCTGCGGTTGACGAGCGCGTTGAGCAGCGAGGATTTGCCCACGTTCGAGCGGCCCGCGAAGGCCACCTCGGGAACGTCGGGGGGCGGCAGATGCTCGAGCGCAGGCGCGGACTTGAGGAACGCGACGGGCCCGGAGAAGAGCTTTCGCGCCGCTTCGACAGTGTCGTCGGTCATGCGACCGTCGGCGCGGCGGGGCTGTTCTTGAGCTCGGGATATTTCGAGTAGAGCCACTTCTGCTGCGCAATCGTCAGCACGTTCGACGTCGCCCAATAGAGCTGCAGTCCGGCCGCGAACGGCGCCATGACGAACATCAGGATCCAGGGCATGATCGCGAACATCTGTGCCTGCACGGGATCGGGCGGCGGCGGGTTGAGCTTGAACTGGATGTACATCGTCACGCCCAGGATGATCGGCAGGATGCCGATCGCGATGATCGCGGGCGGAGTGAAGGGCAACAGCCCGAACAGGTTGATCGGGCTCCACGGGTCGGGCGCGGCAAGGTCGGTGATCCACGGCGCGATGAACGGCTGGTGCCGCATCTCGATGGTCAGCATCAGCACCTTGTAGAGCGCGAAGAAGATCGGGATCTGGATGAAGATCGGCAGGCAGCCCGCCAGCGGGTTGATCTTCTCGTTTTTGTAGAGCGCCATGATCTCCTGCTGCTGGCGCGCCTTGTCGTCCTTGAAGCGGTCCTGGATCGCCTTCATCTTGGGCTGGACGATCCGCATCTGCGCCATCGATGCAAACTGCTTCTGGGCGATCGGGAAGATCAGCAGGCGAACCGTAAGGGTGAGCAGCATGATTGCGACGCCAAAATTGCCGACGACGCCGAACAGCCAATGGAGGTAATGGAACATCGGCTTTTCAAAGATTTCGAACCAGCCCCAGTCGATCGCCTTGCCAAGCATCGGGATGCCGAGTTGCGCCTCATAGCGGTCGAGCGCGTTTACCTGCTTGGCACCTGCAAAGAAATGCGTGGTGACTGCTGCCGCGCGTCCGGGCGCGACGGTGACGGGCGCGCGGAGCACGTCGCCCTGAAAGCTCCCTTGTCCTGCGCGGAACGCGGCGTCGATCCGCGCGGCCCCCTGCGGTGCGAGCGCGGTCAGCCAGTATTTGTCGCCGAACCCAAGCCAGCCGCCGTTACTGCTCGTCGCGTTGACGCCCGGCACCGCGTCGGTCCCGAAGACGCGGTCCCAGATGCCAAGTTCGGTTGCGGTCAGGTAGTGATAGTCGATCGCATAGCTCATCGCGCCGTTCATCGACCAGAGTGGGCCGATGTGCGCGACCCAATTGTCCGGGTCTGCAGGCTTTTCCGCGCGGTTGACGAGGGCATAGGGCCGCACAACCACCGGTGTCGGGCCCGTATTCGCCACGCGCTGTTCGACCGTGAACATATACTCGTCGTCGACGCTCAGCTTGATGACGAAGGTCTGTCCTTGGCCGTTATTCCAGCTGAGTGTCACCGGATTTCCTGGCGCCAGCTCGCTGCCATTTGCAGTCCAGACGGTGTTCGCGTCGGGCACCAGCGCACCGCTGCCCATCCAGTCGAAGCTCGCGAAATAGGCTTGCGGTGCGCCCTGCGGCGACAGAAGACGGACAAACGGCGAATTTTTTGCGACGGTTTCGCGATAGGTCGTGAGCGTGAGGTCGTCGAAACGCGCGCCGCGCAGGTTGATCGATCCCGAAAGCTTTGCATTGCGGATGGGGACACGCGGGCTCTCAGCGACGACTGCTTCGCGTGTCCGGGTCGCGGCCCTGGGCGCGGCCGCGGTCGGCGTGTCGGACGGAGCGGCGGGAATGGCCTTGCCTTGCTCGACCTTCGTCACCGGCGGTTTGGCGGGCGGGAACCAGTAGCTCGCGACCGCGCCCCAGCCGAACAGGATGAGGGCCGAAAGGACGACCGCAAGGATCATGTTGCGCTGGTCGGATTGCACGGAAATCGCTTCTTTCTCGAATATCTGTCAGGGGACCGGGTCGAACCCGCTGCCGCCCCAGGGATGGCAGCGCAGCAGTCGCCGAAGCGCCAGCCACCCGCCTTTTGCCGCCCCATAGCGGGAAATCGCGTCGATCGCATAGGCCGAACATGACGGCGCATAACGACAGCTTGGCGGAAGGACGCGCGACGGTCCGAGCTGCCAGCCGCGCGCGACGAGGATGATCAGGCGCGCGATCATCGGGCGAGCCGGGCCAGCGCCTTGGCCAGCTCGGCGCGTAGGTTCGCGAAATTGCGCTCGACGCCGCCTGCGCGCCCGATCAGTACGTGATCGGCACCCGTGATGCCCGAAGTCGGCAAAAGCTCGCAGGCGAGTGCGCGGAAGCGGCGCTTCATCCGGTTGCGGACAACTGCGCCACCTATCTTTTTGGTCACGGTGAAACCAACGCGCATTGCCGGATCGCCGTCGTCGCGATGTCGGACGAGCAGGACGAAACCCGGCATCGGCGCCCGCTTTCCGGCGTTTGCCGCCAGAAAATCCCGACGTTCGGTAAGGGTCAGAAGTCTTGCTGACGCGGTGTCCGGATCGGCGGACCGGTGGCCCACCTCCGAATTGCTCAGGCCGAAAGCTTGGCCCGGCCGCGCGCGCGGCGAGCGCGGATGACTGCGCGTCCGCCGACCGTCGCCATACGCGCGCGGAAGCCGTGACGGCGGGCGCGGACCAGGTTGCTCGGTTGAAACGTGCGCTTCATCGCTCATTGCCTTCGAAATCGGATAACGAAAAAAGGCCGCCCCTTGCCGGACGACCGTGCTGGGCGGCCCGATACGCAGGGTTCGCACGAAAGTCAATCGGCGCGCGCACGGGAAAGATCGGCACGACGCCTTGCGCTTGCACGGCGCAGGCCCCAGTCGGCGATACGTCCCTGTTTCGGCCACCGCCGCTTCAGCCGCACATAGACGCGCTTGGTCCATTTCGCATAGCGCAGTACCAGCGTTGCGCCGATGAAGGCGAGCGGCAGGCCGCCCGGACCCGGCAACAGACCGACGATCGGCGCCGCGATCAGGCACAGCGCCCCGATCATGAAAAGCGTCATCCGTCCCATCGGATTGCGTTCGATTGCGCGCCAGCGCCGACGGATACCCATAACATCCGATGTGGGCAGGACTGGTTGCCGCTGCAAGGCAGCGAAGCATAAACTCCCGCCAAACGGGGGCAAATCATGGTCGCGACGGTTCCGACGGTGGCGTATCTCGGGCTGGAGGCGCGCGGGGTCGAGGTGCAGTGCAGCCTCATTCCGGGCCTGCCGGCCTTCAATGTCGTCGGTCTGGGCGACAAGGCGGTCAACGAAAGCCGCGAGCGGGTCCGCGGTGCGATCGCCTCGCTGGGCCTAGCCATGCCGCCCAAGCGCGTGACGGTGAACCTTTCGCCCGCCGATCTGCCCAAGGAAGGGTCGCACTACGACTTGCCGATCGCGCTTGCCGTGCTGGGTGCGATGGGGGTGGTCGATGCGGAGACACTCGCCGGTTATGTCGTGGTCGGCGAGCTCGGACTCAACGGGCGCGTCGCGCCGTCGCCGGGCGTGCTGCTCGCGGCACTCCACGCATCGGGTGAGGGCCGGGGGCTCGTCTGTCCGGCCGATCAGGGCCCGGAAGCGGCGTGGGCGGGCGAGGTCGAAGTCGTCGCTGCGCCCGACCTTCTGGGTCTGCTCAACCACTTCAAGGGCAGCGCGCTGTTGCCGGCACCGGTTGCGGGAACGGTGGAGGCGCGCGATCACGGGCCGGACCTGGTTCAGGTCAAGGGACAGGAGACTGCCAAGCGCGCGGTCGAAATCGCCGCAGCGGGCGGGCACAATTTGCTGATGGTCGGCCCACCGGGCGCGGGAAAATCGCTGATGGCGGCGTGTATTCCGGGCATATTGCCGGAACTCACCGCGCCCGAAGCGCTCGAAGTGTCAATGGTCGCATCGGTAGCCGGGGAGCTGGCGAACGGTCGGCTGATCCGCACCCGCCCGTTCCGCACGCCGCATCATTCCGCATCGATGGCCGCGCTCACCGGCGGCGGTCTGCGCGTCAAACCGGGCGAGGTCAGCCTCGCGCATCTGGGCGTGCTGTTTCTCGACGAACTGCCCGAATTCCAGCGCGCGGTGCTCGATTCGCTGCGCCAGCCGCTCGAGACCGGCGAGGTCAGCGTCGCGCGGGCGAACGCGCACGTCACCTACCCGGCGCGCGTGCAGCTCGTCGCGGCAATGAACCCGTGCCGGTGCGGACATCTGGGCGACCCGGCACTCGCCTGCAGCCGTGCGCCGAAGTGCGCGGCCGACTATCAGGCGAAAGTGTCCGGGCCGCTGCTCGACCGCATCGACCTGCACGTCGACGTCCCTGCCGTGACTGCAGCCGATCTCGTCCTTCCGCCGCCGTCCGAGGGTTCGGCGGAAGTCCGCGCGCGCGTGGCTGCCGCGCGCGACCTGCAAACCGCGCGCTACGGTCCCGACGGCCCGCGCACCAATGCCGAGGCCGATGGCGATGTGCTCGAAGCGCATGCCACCCCTGACGAGCCCGGCCGCCGTTTGCTCGCACAAGCCGCCGAAGCGATTCGGCTTTCCGCCCGCGGCTACACGCGCATCCTGCGGGTCGGGCGCACGATCGCCGATTTGGCTGGCAGTGCGGAGGTCGGGCGCATACACATCGCCGAGGCGCTCAGTTACCGGAGGCAGGCCCCCCGCAACTGACGCTCGGGACAGGGCCAGCAGGGGAGAGCCGGGATGGAATGGATGATCATGCCACTGAAGCGATACGCCGAGTTCAGCGGGCGGTCGCGGCGCAAGGAATACTGGATGTTCTTTCTTTTCAATATCCTGGTCGGTATCGGTTTTGCCGTCGTGTCGGTGATTGTCGGCGGCAGCGCCACCGCCGTGGACGACCCGACGGCGGGGGTCGCCGCCGGTGGTGCCCGTGGCATTATCACGATCCTCAACCTTCTGTTTTCGCTGGCGATGCTGATCCCGTCGATTGCCGTCGGGGTGCGGCGCCTGCACGACACCGACCGCAGCGGGTGGTGGTTGCTCGCGCCGCTCGGTCCGTATCTGATCGGCATTGTCGCTATGGTTGCGGGTGGATTTTCGATCCTTGGAAGCGGCGGCTCTCCGACGGCGGGTTTAGGTGCGGCCATGGCCGTCGGCGGACTCTTCCTTCTGGTCGGCCTCATCGCCGCAATCGCGCTGATTGTCTTCTTCTGCATTGAAGGGACCCGCGGTCCCAATCGCTTCGGGCCCGATCCCAAGGATACCCAGAACAGTCTCGGCGACGTCTTCAGCTGACCCGCCTTGAAGCGGCGCGGCGTGCAGGCTAAGCGCGCCGCTGCCGTGCCAGTGCGGGCGTGGTGAAACTGGTAGACGCGCCGGACTCAAAATCGCGTTTAGCCTAAAAAAGTAAGCCAAAAACCTCGTAAAACCAATGGTTTAGGCAAGGTCGAGACCTCCAAAAAGACTTACACATGTCTTACACAGTTTGGAGTTCTCGAAATGCCGATCGAAAGCCATCTGCTGATGGATGGGGCGCTTCACGTCTATCGGCGTGAGAACAGCCGCTTCTGGCAATGCGCGACCTACCTGGGCAGCCGCAACTATCGTCAGACAACGAAGGAAGAGAGCCTCGCGGCCGCGAAGGACTTCGCGCGCGACTGGTACATGGAGCGATGCGTCGAGGACCGCCAACGCCGACGCGGTGGCGCTCCTTTGCTGGACGGCCCCGTCCAGCCCTTCAGCGCCGGACCCGGTGCGCCGACCGATGGTCGGCGACGGCGAACGCCAACGGGCCCGAGTTTCGAGGACGCCGCCACTGCGTTCACGAGCGAGTTCGAGGTCATCACTCTGGGTGAGCGCAACGCCGGCTATGTGAAGCAGAAGTCGGAGCATGTTCGCGTCCATCTCCTGCCCTTCTTCGGCAATACCGCACTTGAGGACATTACTGCGGGCAAAGTTCAAGAATACCGGGTCCACCGCCAGACATCGCGGATCGATCCGAAAACCGGCAAACCGAAGAAGCCCGCGCGGGCTACGCTACACGGCGAAATCGTCACGCTGCGGCAGGTGCTGAAGACCGCCAACCGCAAGGGATGGATCGCGGCCTTGCCCGATATGTCCGCCCCCTACAAAACGTCCGGCAAGGTCGAGCATCGGGCATGGTTTTCCCCGGAGGAATACAAACTGCTCTACGAGGCCACGCGCGAGCGGGCCAAGAACCCGCCCAAGCCGCGCTGGCGCGAGGTCTGCGAGACCTTTCACGACTATGTGCTGTTCGTGGGGAACACCGGGCTTCGTCCCGACGAGGCCGCGCGGCTTGAGCTGCGGGACGTGAAGATCGTGAATGATGAGTCGACCGGCGAGCGCATCTTGGAGATCGAGGTTCGCGGCAAACGCGGGGTCGGTTTCTGCAAGTCGATGCCTGGCGCGATCCTGCCCTTCGAGCGCGTCCGCAAGCGCAAGCAGCTCAAACCAACCGATCGCATATTTGGCAAGACGCCGCGCGATTTGATGAATACCGTGCTCGATGAGTTAAATCTCAAATTCGATCGCGATGACCATATTCGCACCTGCTACAGCCTGCGACACACATACATCTGCCTGCGGCTGCTCGAAGGCGCCGACATCTATCAGGTCGCCAAGAACTGCCGCACCAGCGTCGAGATGATCGAGAAATATTATGGGCGGCATTTGAAGAACAATATCGACGCATCGGCGGTCAATGTCCGAAAGGCGCGGCCCAAGCCGATCGCTGCTCGAAAGAAGGCCACCAAACCTACGACGTAGCGGCGCCACCGGAGCCTTTGGCGTTGCGCCGAAAGCTCGCTGCGCTATAGGCGAACACGTCGCGGGCGTGGTGGAACTGGTAGACGCGCTGGATTCAAAATCCAGTTCCGAGAGGAGTGTGGGTTCGATTCCCACCGCCCGCACCAACCTTTTCTCAGGTTCCGGCAGGTCCGCCGCACGGGGACAGGAACCTGCGTCTGAGCGGATCGCTTGGGGTCGCACGTCCCGCGCTCCGCTCCCGCGAAATGACAGGCGAACGCATTGTCATGCTGGCACTTGGCATCCCGACCGGGATGCGGCCATCGCCATCCACCGACATTGCGAATCGTCATTCTTGATCAATTGGCTATCGCGTTATCAATCATTTTCAGGCAGGATCGTGATTGATAGAAAGGCGTCGTATCGATCATGCGCTGGAACTGGCAGCTTCCTGACTGGCCCGACTTCCGCTTCGATGCGGCTCGCCTTCGCGCGGCCGAGGAGCAATTCCTGAAAGGCTCCGGCGTCGTCATCGGTTCGCTGCACCACCTTGACGCCGACGAGCGCGACGGTTTGACCATCGAGCTCATATCGCAGGAGGTTGTCGACAGCTCCGCCATCGAGGGCGAAATCCTCGACCGCGCCAGCGTCCAATCGTCGCTTGCAAAGCACCTAGGCTTTGCCGCCGATCAGCGCCGGGCCAGTGCGGCGGAAGCCGGGGCGGCCGAACTCATGGCCGACGTCTATCGCAACCATGCCGCGCCGCTCGATGATCAAGCTCTGTTCGCATGGCACGCTATGCTGATGAACGGTCGTCGCGATATCGCCGATGTCGGGCGCTACCGAACACATGACGACGCGATGCAAATCGTATCGGGCGCGCTCCATGCGCCGCGCGTGCATTTCGAGGCACCGCCTTCGCGAGCAGTCCCGCTGGAAATGTCTCGCTTCATCGCGTGGTTCAACGCCAGCGCGCCGTCGTCGCCGAACCCGCTCCCCGCGATCACCCGCGCCGCTACCGCGCATCTGTGGTTCGAGAGCGTCCATCCCTTTGAGGATGGCAATGGCCGGATCGGGCGCGCGATTGCCGAAAAGGCCTTGGCGCAAAGCCTCGCGGCGCCGACACTGACCGCGCTCGCGGAGACGATCCATCGCCATCGCAAAGCCTACTATGCCGCGCTTCAGCTCGGCAGCCAGAGCAACGACATCGATGCCTGGCTGGCATGGTTTGCCGATATTGTCATCGAAGCGCAGGCCAGGACGATCACCCGCATCCGCTTCCTGATCGACAAGACGCGCCTGCTCGACCGCCTGCGTGGTGCGATCAACGAGCGGCAGGAGAAGGCGCTACTCCGACTCTTTCGCGAGGGACCGGATGGCTTTGAGGGTGGTCTCAGCGCGGGAAATTACCGGACGATCACTGGCGCGAGCCTCGCCACGGCGACACGCGACTTGGCTGATTTGGTTGAGAAAGGCGCGCTGATCCGCGTGGGCGAACGTCGCTATGCGCGCTATCGACTTGTAGTTGGAATGCCGCTCGAACGCATCGGTGAAATTCAAAAATGATTACGGATTATCATTCAAAATACTTAGCCACTGATCTTGTTCGGAGGCGATCCTCCGACAGCAACGAGAAACTCGCCGTTGCCGTGGCCGGTGCTCAGGTCGACATGAATCCGCATCAAGTTGACGCGGCCCTCTTTGCGTTCGCATCGCCGTTATCGAAAGGTGCGCTGTTGGCCGATGAAGTCGGCCTCGGCAAAACAATCGAGGCAGGCTTGGTGATTTCCCAACGATGGGCAGAGGGGAAACGCCGCATCCTCATCATCGCGCCGTCAAATTTGCGAAAGCAATGGCATCAGGAAATCAACGAAAAGTTCTTCATTCCCTGTACGATCATCGAATCCAAACCCTACAACGCTGAGGTGAAGGCGGGGAATTCCCGTCCCTTTGACCGCACCGACAGCATCGTCATTTGCTCCTATCAGTTCGCGCGCAACAAGGCGGCGGACGTTCACGCCACCCCTTGGGATTTGGTCGTGATCGACGAAGCCCACCGGCTCCGTAACGTCTACAAGCCGTCCAACGTCATCGCCAACACGCTGAAAGGCGCACTTGCCGAGCGCAACAAGCTGTTGCTCACCGCGACACCGCTGCAAAACTCGCTTTTGGAGCTGTATGGCTTGGTGAGTTTCATCGACGAACACACGTTCGGTGATTTGAAGAGCTTCAAGGAGCAGTTTGGCGGAGGCGCGCAGGACCGCACCTTCCAGATACTGAAAGAGCGTTTGAAGCCGATCTGCCACCGCACACTGCGGCGCCAGGTCACAGCCTACGTTCCCTACACCAAACGGCACGCCCTCTTGGAAGAGTTCAGCCCTGACGAGGCCGAAGATCGGCTCTACAACCTTGTCACCGCCTACTTGCAGCGAGATAATTTACAGGCGCTTCCCGCCAGCCAGCGGTCACTGATGACGCTGGTATTGCGCAAGCTGTTGGCTTCTTCGACATTCGCCATCGCCGGTGCGCTCACGTCGATTTCCAACCGGCTTCAAAAGCGGCTTGACCAGAGCAATCCCACATCGCTGGTCGAAGAATTGGATGAGGATTACGAGGCGCTGGATGAAACGGCCGAAGAGTGGACGGATGACGAACCGGAGCCGCTGACCGCGGCCGACCAGCGGGCGCTTGAGCTGGAGATTGCCGAGCTACGAGAATTTGCGGCATTGGCAACGTCGATCGAGCAGAACGCTAAGGGCCGCGCGTTGCTGAAGGCGCTGGAGGTTGGCTTCGCCAAGGCACGGGAGTTCGGCGCGGACGAGAAGGCGATAATCTTCACAGAGTCACGCAAGACCCAATCCTATTTGCTTCGCGTTCTGTCTGACAGCCCGTGGGCCGATCGAATCGTCCTATTCAACGGCACCAACACTGACCCGGAATCAAAAGCCATCTATCAGGAATGGCTTTCGCGTCACGCTGGATCGGATCGTGTCACGGGGTCGAAAACGGCGGATATGCGCTCTGCGCTGGTCGATTATTTCCGCGATCAGGGTAAAATCATGATTGCTACGGAGGCCGGAGCCGAGGGCATAAACCTTCAATTCTGCGCAATGGTCGTGAACTACGACCTGCCGTGGAATCCCCAGCGGATCGAGCAGCGCATCGGGCGCTGCCATCGTTACGGTCAGAAGCACGATGTCGTCGTCGTGAACTTCCTCAACCGGAAGAATGAAGCCGACCAGCGCGTCTATCAGTTGCTGTCCGAAAAATTCCAACTGTTCGAGGGCGTGTTCGGGGCGAGCGACGAAGTCTTGGGTGTCATCGAGTCGGGCGTCGATTTTGAAAAGCGCATCGCTGGCATCTACCAGCAGTGTCGCCAGACCGGGGAGATCAGGGCCGCGTTTGATGAGCTCCAGCAGGAGCTGACGCTGGAGATCAACGAGGCGATGACGCACGCCCGGCAGAAGCTCCTGGAGAACTTCGACGATGAGGTGCGCGAAAAGCTGAAAGTCCGCAACGCCGACACCAACCTGCACCTCAACCACTTCGAGCAGCAGTTGATGCGGCTCGCCCAGCACGAGTTAGATGGCGCAGCCGAGTTTAGGGATTCATCGTCGTTCCGGCTCCAAGTCTTGCCCGACTGGATCGCCGGAGCGGCCATTCCCACCGGCCTCTATGAACTGCCTCGTCGAACCGGCGACGCTCATTTTTTCCGCGTCAACCATCCCTTAGGCGAGGCCATCGTTGCGCGGGCGCGGACGCGGGAATTGCCCGTTGCCGAAATCGTGTTCCACTATTCGCAGCACGAGGGGCGCATTTCACAGGTTGAGCCGCTTGTCGGCAAGGCCGGCTGGCTCTCGGCCTCGCTGCTGTCGGTCGATGCACTCGGTCAGAGCGAAGATCACATGCTTTTGTCGGGCATTGGCGACGATGGAGTGCCGCTCGGAAACGAAGCGGTCTCCCGCTTGATGACTGTCTCCGGATCGGTGGTTGGCGTCATAAGCGAGTCCGCAGACGTGGCATCGGTCCTCGCGGCCGAGCTTGCCGCTCAGCAGAACGGTATTCGACGGGGCATTTCCGAGCGCAACGCGCGGTTCTTCGAGGCCGAAGCCGACAAGCTCGACGGCTGGGCCGACGATTTGAAGGTGGGATTGGAGCGCGAGCTCAAAGAGCTGGACCGCCAGATCAAGGAAGCGCGACGCGCAGCCACGGTCGCGTTGACGCTGGAAGAAAAGCTGGCGGGCCAGAAAGCGGTCAAAGCGCTGGAGGCGGAGCGCTCTACCAAGCGCCGTTCTCTCTTCGACGCGCAGGATAAAATTGACGAGCAGCGCACATCACTTATTGCTCAGATCGAAGGGAAGCTGGAGCAGCAGATCAACGTGCAGCCGCTCTTCACGATACGGTGGAGGGTGCAATGACAGACGACGCGGCTCCGTCCGCCATATTGGCGGCATTGACGGTGGACCGCTTGATCACCTCCGGTCTCGTCCGAGCCGACAAGCGCGACACCCTGATCGGCAAGATTGCCGCAGGCACAATGTCCGGCGCGGACTGGAAGCTCGAAATCGAGTTGGCGTCGGCAAAGGCGGCAAGCTGATGGCAGCGTCTGCTCCGCTGAAATCGCTGACGCTCACCGCGTTTCGCGGCTCCGCCGGCACGTTTGCGCTGAACTTCGAGAAGGGCAAGAAGCTCACCCTCATTTACGGGGAAAACGGCACCGGCAAGACGACCATCTGTGATGCCTTCGAGTTTCTGTCGAAAGATAACGTCGGTTCGCTCGACAGCCGAGGGTTGGGCGCGGGGGTAAGGAAATACTGGCGGACGGTCGGCAAGCCTGCCCAGGATTTCGCGGTCGAGCTGGCGACGAGCGATGGGGCCTGTTCCGGCAAGTTGGCCGGAAACTTGACGACCGTTCTCAGTGGGACGGCTCCGCGCGTCGAGCTGCTGCGACAGCGGCAAATCCTGGAATTGATCGAGACACAGCCCGCCAAGCGGTATGAAGCGATAAAGCGCTTTATCGACATCGACGCTTTCGAGCGATCGGAAGACACGTTGCGACAACAGGGTAAAGCCCTCTCCGCCGAATTGACTTCGGCGCAGCAGGCAGAGGGGCAGAGCCTGGAGGAACTGCAAAGCTCCTATGAGGCGGCAGGAAGTCCGGCTGGGCTGAACGCGGTTCAATGGGCGAAACAGAAGCTCGCGGAACCGACCACGGGTCTCGACGCCGACATCGCCGCGATCGGCAAACTGCGGGCAGCCTTCGAAGCGCTCAAAGCCTTTCCCGAGAAGCTGGAGAGCAAGCGCACCGTGCTGCTTGCGGCGCAGATCGCCGCCGACGACGCCGACCAGGCCCAGATCGCTGCGCTGGCGACAGTCGATAGCGAAGCCGCCGAACGCGAAAACGTCCTGACCGTGGGCAAAGCCTATCTCGATGCTCATTCCGATGCAGAGCAATGCCCACTCTGCGAAAGCAAAGAGAATATCGAGGGCTTGGCCGAGGCGGTGCAAACCACGCTTGCGCAGCTCGGCGCACTCACTGCTGCCAACACGAAGAAGCGTCTGGGGCAGGCCGCGCTCGCTGCCGCGAAAGCCGCTTTGCAGCAAGTCGAGGGCGAGTTTGGTAAGGCAGTCATCGCTTTGTCGGTCGCGCAGGCCGCGCATCAGTGGAAGGCGAGCGTCCAGCTCCCGGCAACCGCCGCACCTACCGATCCGACCGCCTTGCCCGCTTGGCTTGCCGCCAGCGAAGCGACGGCGGCGACTTGGGCCGATGCCGAAGCGAGCTGGCGCGGCGAGACCAAGTTTCGCATGCAGCTAAAATCGGCCGCAGACCGATATGACGCGAACGCGGCGCGCGTTGTGGAGCTTTCCACCCTAATTCCAAGCATGGATCAGGCGCTTGCACAGTGCGTCGAGGAGCGTCAGAAATTCACCGACGGGATCATCGGGGACATCGCCAAGGAAGTCGGCAAGCTCTACGAGAAGGTCCACCCTGGCGAAGGACTGGACAAGATCGCGCTGGAGCTCGACCCCGCGCGGCGCGCCTCACTCACCCTGGGCGCAATGTTCGCGGGGCATGATGCGCCGCCCCAAGCATATTTCAGCCAGTCCCATCTCGACACGCTCGGCCTTTGCGTTTTCCTCGCGCTCGCCGCGCGTGACCGCGCCGATGAAACCGTGCTTATCCTCGACGACGTGTTGGGCAGCGTGGACGAGCCGCACGTTGAGCGTGTCATCGGTATGATCTACGAGGTTGGTGCCGACTTCCAGCATACCATCGTTACCACGCATTATCGTCCGTGGCGCGAGAAATACCGTTGGGGCTGGCTGAAGCCCGGCCAGCCTTGCCAGTTCGTCGAGCTGACTGGCTGGGCCATTGATGACGGTATGCGCATCATCAGCTCCCTGCCCGAGGTAGATCGGTTACGGGCGTTGCTGACGGAATCGCCAGTCGATATCCAATCGGTGTGCAGCAAGGCGGGCGTGATCCTCGAAGCGGCGCTCGACTATCTTACCCAGAAATATGAATGTCCCGTACCGCGCCGCCACGGAGCTGCCTACACCCTCGGCGACCTGTTGCCCGCAATTAGCAGCAAGTTGCGCGACGCTCTGAAAGTCGAGATGCGCGAAGGCATTACGGACCCGGCGGCGTTGCCGACCAGCACGATTGCACTCAAACCCATTCTGGAGGAGCTCAGCCGCATAGCGCAGGCGCGCAATGCGCTTGGCGCACACTTTAAGGAAGTCTCGTTCGCTTTACTCGACACCGACGGGATAGGGTTTGCCAAGCAAGTGATGGCATTGGTTGATACCCTCGTCTGCCCGGAGCACGGTTGGCCCAGCAACGATAAATCCGGCAGTTACTGGCGCAACGGCGGCGATACGCGACGGCTGCATCCGTTGAAGAGGCCGAGTTAGATTATGGCTATTCGCCCCGAGCAGCTCGTCATCCTGAAGAAGCATCTGGCTGAAACCTACGTTTCCCATCTGCCGCCGCTGCTGATCCCAAAAACCCCCGACGCCGATCAAGCGAAGAACGTTGATCGCGCATTCTCAGCCTTTGCTGTCCATCACATTTGTGACCTGACGCCGAAAAAAGCCGCAAAGTCAGTAGTCGATGATTTTGACGACTTCGGGCTCGACGCGATCCATTACGAAGCCGGAACGAAAACGCTTTACCTAGTCCAGGCAAAGCTCAAAGGCAGTGGCGCGTTCAAGCAGGAGGAGGCCAACGGATTCTGCCAAGGCATCCGAAAGCTGTTGAAAGAAGACTTTTCCGGATTCAACGTCAATATATTGAACCGCGAGACGGCAATCCGCAAAGCCCTGTCGGACTGCACAAAAATAGTGATCGTGATTGCTCATACCGGAGATGGAATAACAAACCATGCTGCCAAAGCCGTCGCAGATGTCATCGCTGATCATGACGGAGTGGAGTTTAGATTAAACGGGCCAGCGTTCGATTTCGACGCCAAGAAAACGGTAGCAGCCCTGCATAGCGTTCAAGCCTATGAGAAAGTAGATTGCCGCCTGACACTATTCAACTTCGGATCGGAAACGCAGCCCCGCACCGCGTTCTACGGAACTATTGGTCTGACGCAGCTCGCGGACTTGCATAAACAATTTGGCAAGGCGCTCTATGAAAAGAACATTCGGACCTTCTTGGGGCGTGACACGCCTGTGAATGCCGCGATCCGTGATACGCTGGCCGAGCGGCCTGACCATTTTCAGTATCTCAACAACGGCGTCACCGCACTTTGCCAGGTCATCGATCCAAAGAACGGCACGGCGAAGCAGAAGGATTTCTCGCTCGCAGGGGTGTCGATCATCAACGGCGCGCAGACGGTCGCCTCGATTGCGGGTTTCGTTGCTGACAACCCCGATCACGACATTTCCGGCGCGAAAGTGATGATTACACTCATCACCGCCGACGCGGACGGGGAGTTCGGCAAATCGGTCACGCGCGCGCGGAACCATCAAAACCCGGTCCAGCTCGGAAATTTTGCTGCACTCGATGATGAGCAAGAGCGGCTGCGCCGCGAATTGGCAATGTTGGACATCGAGTATGTATTCAAGGCAGGCGCCACTCCGCAGGGATATGATCCAAAACGGATTTTACTATCCGAAGCCGTTCAGGCCTTGGCCGTTCTCGAGCCCGATCCGCGCTATGCTGTTTGGTTGAAAAAGCAGCCATCGGTCTTCATCGACACGGCAAGTGAGCCATATCAGCAGATTTTCGGGCAATCGTTGAGCTCCTACCGTCTCGCCAATGCGGTCACAGTCTATCGCTATATTCGGTCACAGGTTCAGGCTCAGGTTCGCAGTAGCTCATCTTATGAAAGAGCAGCCTACAAGCACGGTGAGTTTGCGATCGCGTTTGTTTTCGCGAAAATGCTGCGAGATTCGATTGAGGGACATAGCTTAATCGACATCGCGAAACTTCGCGTTGCAGCTGGGCCGGCGTTCGACACTGCCCGTCAAGCCCATTGGGATGTGATGTCGGGGGTCAACTGGCCGGGCGCCTTAGCCGTGTTCCGAAATCAAACTCACGCCCTTCCTGTCATTCGAAAATATATGACCAGATACTACCAGTTGAAAGACGATGCTCTCCGAAAGCAGATCGCGCAAAAGTCTGTCTTTGGCCAAACACATCAAGTCGACCTGTTCAAATACCTTGCCGCCAAAGCCCCCCAGATTGCGAACGTGACATGACCAAAAAACAGAAGCTCGAACTGACATGGGTGGGCAAGGAGAACCGGCCACGGCTGGAGCCGCGTATTCTGATCGAAGACCCAGCGAAGAGCTATCACGCCGCCGCACGGGTTTCGGACGAGGATATTTTCGACAATGTTCTGATCCACGGCGATAATCTGCTCGCGCTCAAGGCGCTTGAGGCGGATTATGCCGGCAAAGTGAAGTGCGTCTTTATCGACCCGCCCTACAACACCGGCAGCGCCTTTACGCACTATGACGATGGGCTGGAGCATAGCATCTGGCTGGGCCTAATGCGCGACAGACTGGAGATTATCCGTCGCTTGCTGTCGAATGATGGCTCTCTCTGGATCACCATCGACGACAATGAAGCGCATTATTTGAAGGTGATGTGTGACGAAGTCTTTGGTCGCGCAAACTTCGTATCAAATCTCGTTTGGCAAAAAAAATACTCGAAGCAGAATGATGCCAAATGGCTCAGCACGAGCCACGATCACATCTTATTATATGCCAAGAGTAAGGAGACGTGGCGGCCGAACCCCGTTGAGAGAAATGCCGATCAGCTAAAAAGCTACTCCAACATAGACAACGATCCGCGCGGGCTGTGGCAATCTGTCGTGTACACCTGCGCTAAGACACGTGCCGAGCGGCCAAACCTCTATTATGGCATTGAGCATCCCCGCACAGGCGAACTGATATTTCCAAGCGAAACCCGCGTTTGGGGCTATGACCCAAGCCGACACGCCCAGCATGTGCGTGATGGGCTAATTTGGTGGGGCAAAAATCAGGAGAAAGATAAGCCAAGACTGAAATCGTTTCTCCAAAAGGTTGGCACGGGGTTAGTACCGGACACCCTTTGGTTTCGGGACGAGGCGGGAGACAATCAAGACGCGAAGCGCGAAGCGCTGGCATTCAACTCTTCCGACGTTTTTCCGACACCCAAGCCGGAGAAGCTGCTGAGCAAAATCTTGCAGATCGCGACCAGTGAGGGCGAGCTTGTAGTTGACTCCTTTGCCGGTTCGGGAACCACCGGCGCAGTCGCCCATAAAATGAGACGCCGCTGGATTATGGTCGAGCTGGGCAATCATTGCACTACGCATATAATTCCGCGTTTGCAGCGAGTCATAGACGGCAGCGACCAGGGCGGGATCAGCAAGTCGGCGCAGTGGGGGGGTGGTGGCGGTTTTCGCTATTGCGAACTCGCGCCCTCATTGCTCGAAACCGATAAATGGGGACGCGAGATCATCAGCCGCGAGTATGACGCGGCGATGCTGGCGCAGGCGTTGTGCAAGCTGGAAGGCTTCACCTACGCGCCCAGCCCCGATGTATATTGGCAGCAGGGTCACTCTTCGGAGACCGACTTCCTCTATGTCACGACCCAGACCCTGGGGCCGGAGGAACTGGCAGCTTTGGGCGAGGAAGTCGGCTTGGGTCGATCGCTGTTGATCCTCTGCGCCGCGTTCCGGGGCAACACCGATAACTGGCCCAACCTGACCATTCGCAAGATACCCAACCACATCCGCAGCCGCTGCGAATGGGGGCACGACGATTACAGCCTCAACGTCGCTAATCTACCGCAGGCCGAGGTGAAGCCGCCGCAGGTCGGGCCGCAGCCCGGCCTGTTCGACGCGGAGGATGCGGCGTGAGCAATCTTCGTCACGTAAACGCCATTGCCGGTCGGCTGAGCCTGCGTCCGCCGCAACGCCGCAGCCTTGAGATCCTCGACCGTGTAACCGAGATCGTGCCTCCGACTAAGGCCGCCGACCTTTCCGCCGCGCTCGAGATCATCGAGAGCGAATATCCGGGCGTCGTGGATTTCGAGCGCGATTTTCCATCGCTCTGCTTCGCGCTAGCGACCGGCGTCGGCAAGACGCGCCTAATGGGCGCGTTCATCGCCTATCTGAAGCTGGCGCACGGCATCAACAACTTCTTCGTCCTCGCGCCGAATCTGACTATCTACAACAAGCTGATCGCCGACTTCACCGCCAACACGCCGAAGTATGTTTTCAAGGGCATTTCCGAGTTCGCCATTTCGCCGCCCGTCCTGACCACCGGCGAGACTTACGAGCGGCAGATCGCATCGGGCGGGCAGCTTTTCCCGACCACGATCAACATTTTCAACATCGCCAAAATCTCGTCCGAGGTGCGCGGTGGGCGAAGCCCACGCATCCGGTCGTTCCGCGAGGAGATCGGCGAAAGCTATTTCGACTATCTGGCGAGCCTCCCCGACCTGGTGCTGTTGATGGATGAATCGCACCGCTACCGCGCCACCGCTGGGATGCGCGCCATCAACGAATTGAAGCCGGTGCTGGGCCTTGAGCTCACCGCAACGCCGTTCGTCGAAGGAACGCGCGGGCCGGTCCCTTTTAAGAACGTAATCCTCGATTACCCGCTCGCCCGAGCGATGGAGGATGGCTTCGTCAAGGAACCTGCCGTCGTGACGCGCAAGGATTTCAATCCGGCGGGCAAATCGCCCGAAGCCATCCAGCAGATGAAGCTGGAGGACGGCGTTCGCCTTCACGAAAGCGTGAAGGTCGATCTTGAAACCTATGCCCGTGAGAATGGCGAGCGGATCGTGAAGCCGTTCGTCCTCGTCATCGCGCGCGATACCACCCACGCCGCCGAGCTGATGGCGCTTATTCAGTCGGCTGCGTTCTTCGAGGGCCGATACGCCGACAAGGTGATCCAGGTCGATTCGAGCGTGAAGGAAGAGGAAACCGTCGAGAAGCTGTTGACGGTCGAACAGAATGACAATCCGGTCGAGATCGTCATCCACGTCAACATGCTGAAAGAAGGTTGGGACGTGACCAACCTTTACACCATCATCCCGTTGCGCGCGGCGAATGCCCGCACCTTGATCGAGCAGAGCATCGGGCGCGGGCTGCGCTTGCCTTATGGCAAGCGCACGGGCGTGACCGCGGTGGACCGCTTGAACATCGTCGCGCACGACCGCTTTCAGGAGATCGTTGACGAGGCGAACAACCCCAGTTCGCCGATCCGGTTGAAGACGCTCGTTCTCGACGAGGCAGACTTCACTCGTAAGACGGTGACCGTGGTCGCTGCGCCGACCATCCTTGGCAGCCTTGGCCTGCAAACCGCTCAGTCAGCAGACGGTGCCGCCTCCGCTGGTCCCGCGCCGACCCCGGCTTTTACCGACCCTGACGAAATGCGTGTCGCTCAACTCGCCTACGATGCCTTCCGCAAGCTGGCGCGCGAGCCCGACAAGGTGCCAAGCGTATCATACTTGTCGCGCCCGGAGGTGCAGGAGCAGATCGTCCGCGAGGTGCGCAGCCAGTATCAGCCCGCGCAGATGGAACTCGAGGGCGTCGCAAAGCCAGCGCCCGACATGGCTGCGGTTATCGCCGCCACCGCGCAGTTGATGGCCGACCGGACGATCGACATCCCGCGCATCACGGTCATGCCCAAAGGCGAGGTGAAAGCTGGTTTCAAGCCGTTCGCGCTCGACTTGTCCGGGGTGCGCTACCCCGCGCCGAGCGATGAGCTATGGGCCAAGCATCTACGCACCGACCGGGTTGATATCATTGGGCTGTCGCAGGGCAATTTGCTCGAAGAGCGGCTGGAAGATTACGTCGTTAGCGGCCTGATCGACTTTCCCGACATCGCTTACGATGAACACGCCGACCTGCTTTACGACTTGGCGGGGCAAGTGACGCGCCACTTGCTGACCTATCTCTCCGAAAAAGACGCGGGCCAGGTGCTAGCGCTGCATCAGCGCGAGATCGCCCGCGCGGTCCACGCTCAGATGCAGGACCATTTCTGGAACGACGATGCAGTCGAATACCATCACGAGGTGCGTCAGGGATTCACTGAGCTGAGGGAAAGCGCCTACACCGCGTTGCGCGAAGCGCCGCTGGATTACCGCGTGCCGCCGGCCGACAAGAGCAACATGGCGCGGTATCTTTTTGGTGGATTCAACAAGTGCTTATCCACCGTAACGAAGTTTCATTCGGACTCCGAGCGGAAGCTCGCGGTGATCCTTGAGCGGGAGTCGCTGAAATGGCTGCGCCCGGCCAAGGGGCAGTTCCAGATGTTTTACCGCAGTGGCAACGATCATCTCGAATATCAGCCGGATTTTGTTGCCGAAACGGCCGATCGCATTCTGATGCTGGAGCCGAAAATGGCGACGCAGATGCAGGACAAGGACGTGCTGGCGAAGCGCGATGTCGCGATCCAGTGGTGCGGTTGGGCGAGCGACCATGCCAAAACCTACGGCGGCAAGCCTTGGCAATATGCGCTGATTCCGCACGACGTGATTGCCGAGAATATGACGCTGGAGTTCCTGTTGAAACAGTATGCCTAGCCCATTGCCGGTGCCGCTGTAGGCAGTTCGTCCACCGCGCAGCGCTGGTTTTCGACCTTGTGCGGCCGTGTGCAGTTGAGCGCTAGCTGGAAGCCCTGTCACCCTGACCTGACGCATGGCAGGTATTGACGACACCAAACTCGATCACTATCTTCACTGCACACAGTGAGGAATATGATGATTCGTTTTTCCGTCTTTGACATTGCCGCGAGCCGAGCAACTCTCGCGGGAAGTGCGATGGGGCGGCAGATGCTCGCCAACCTCATCAGTGAAACGAAGCCGGTGACTGAGCCGATGGTCGCCTACCTCGATTTTGCGGGCATCGACCTCGCTACCGGCTCCTTCCTTCGGGAGGCTGTCCTTGGCTTCCGCGACTTCGGCCGTAATGCCATCGGGATGCTATACCCTGTCGTCGCGAACGCCAACGCGACTATTGAAGAAGAGCTTTCGGTTTATTTGAAAGATCGGAATGACGCGATCTGGGCTTGTATGTTGAGCGACGCCGGCAAGGCTTCACAGCCGCATATTCTGGGCGAACTCGATGCCGCCCAATTGTCGACCATGAAGCTTATCGCTGAGCATCACCGTATTTCGGCCCCCGAGCTTGCGAAGCTCCGACCCGACGAGGGAATAGGAGCCACCGCCTGGAACAACCGCCTCGCTACGCTCTCCGCCAAAGGCATCTTGATGGAATTCAGGAGCGGCAAGGCCAAGACGTTCGCGCCCGTGATGGAGACCGTTTGATGGGCGTCGATTTCATCCGCGAACAGTCGGGCAAACCGTGGCGCAAGCGTTGGGATAAGGGGCTCGACCGTCTCAAATCGCCCGGCCTCTTCGACGTTCAGTTTACGTATCAGCAACGCACCGTCACGGCCGATCTAGACTCCAAATCGACCTTGAAGGTGGGCGATCAGGTTGTCGTGCAGTGCGACGGACAGGCAGTCATCGTGTGCAGCGGCCATCGTCAAGTGGGAGCAATTCAAGGGCTAACGGCAGATGTGCGCGCGGCTATTAACGGCTGCGGTGGGGTAGCCCTCGGCACGGTCGAGCGCGTCGGTTTGTTTGGCAACAACGCGGAGTTGAGTATTCAATGACAGAGCGCCCTGGCCAGCTCCCATCGCGACCGATTCCCAATCCTCAAGCATTGTGGGATGATGCCGAAACCGCCTCTGCCTCGCTAGGATGTGGGAACTGCGTGGATCGCGGCGCCTGCGGCGGGGCTCACAAAGGCTCTAATTTCTACGACTGCAATGATTATTGCCGTTGCATAGATAAAGGGGCCTGCGATTTGGTCTGCCGCGGGAACCCGATCGCATATGTTGCCCGCGTTCGTGAAATTGGCGGTTTCGATTTGAACGCCGCTCGCCGTGCGCAACCGGTGAGTATTGATCCGTTGCCCAGCATGGTGCCGTTGATCGAGCACAACTCTAAACGCGAGGGACGGCTCAACTTTCCGATCGTAGCGATCCCTCTCTACGCGCTCATCGACTTGGGTAGCGCGTCGCTGAGATTCGAAGATCGCGACGCGCTTGCCGAACGGTTCGGCATCGACCCCCAAGCGCGCCTCGTGGTGTCGGGCGTTGCCCGAGACAACGATATCGAACGCTATTGGGAACTACCAAACCGCCCCGAGTTGCTAGCCCACCTCCAATCGATTGGCATCGCGCTCATTACGCCGCCGAATTTTAGCGTTCTGACGGACGTGCCGCGCACCGACAATTTGCATGCGATGAAACGGATCATGCTAGCCTGGGTCGAAATGGCCGAAGCCGGATTGCCCGCTGCGCTTCACGTCAACGCTCGGACCGAACGCGATTACCAGCGCTGGGCCGAACTCATTGCCGCTCGCTCCGAAATCCAATCTATCGCGGTCGAGTTTGCCACCGGCGCTGGGCGCGGTAGCAGAATCGATTGGCATGTCGCGCGGCTTCGCCAACTCGCAGCCAACGTAAACCGTCCGTTGCGATTGATCGTGCGGGGCGGGGCGCGCGTGATGGAAAACCTTCGGCAATCGTTCGATGCGGTAACGGTGATCGACACCGACGCATTTCACAAAACGCGCTGCCGCAAACAGGCTTATTTCACTGAGTCCGGGAAATTGAATTGGCGCGGGCATCCAACAGCTCCTGGCGAACTGCTCGACGGTCTACTGCAACACAATGTCGTGACCTTACACAGTCACCATAGCTTCCTGGGCCGTCTGCACGCAGACCGGAGGGTAGCGAACTCAGGGCAGAGCCCCACCACCGTTGCAAAACACGGATATGGACAGTCCGGCCATCGGGGCGACTTGGGCCAAGACCGATGCGCCCTCGGTGATATTGCGGCCGGGCCGAAGAGTCAGCGCGTGGTCGCCACTGCGAAATCGCAGTTCGGCGTTGTGGCCAACAAGCGTGCGAAATAGCTGATTGAACCCTTGGCCGTGTCCCGTTTCCGAGGGAAAGCGCGAAACGCCATCGGTGATTGCCAACTGCAATGCAGCGCCCGCATCGCCTACATCGGCGTATTTGGGGCTGTGCCGTAGACTGGAAAGAACGCCCATGCCGCGATCTGCGACCACAAACTCAAACGAGTTCGGCGTGGTTGCATAGGCGACCACTCCGGTTTCAGGCGCGCCGCTGTGCTCGTAAACATTGTCCTGAATTTCAATAAGCGCCCCAAGCAAGCCGGCAACGAAATGGGAATTGAATCCCTGCGCCTTGGCGGCGTTTTCCGCATGCGTGGTCCACTGATCCCAATCCGCACCGGGTGCCGTAATCGGGTTCATGACGGTAAGCGGGAACGCTCCTACCCGATCACTATAGCTTCCGCCGAATGGGCGCCCGGACTGTAGCGCGTCATTCAGGGAGTTAGCGAAAGGACTGTTTATCGACACTCCGCGATACTGATCACTATGCAGAATCGAAGCGAGCGCAGTCTCAACTAAGGGACCGATCCTTCCAGACCTTTCCAAGACAATGGCATCGTGTTGAGCCAATCGCCCTTGGACTGCTTCGCGCAGGAGATCGTCGGCAACAGCGAAATTCACCTTAATCGAAGCCATCTGTGTTCCGATATACCGCTCAGAAGGACAAATCGTATCGCCCACAAGCTGCGGATCACAATCTCTGATCTTCACCTGCTGCTTAAATATTTCGCACGGCTAGCATCTTCAGACAAACGCTATCCCCAAAAGCGAAGGGTTTGAATTTGAGGATTCTGAGCTGCCCTGCGGGCAACCCGCTCTATTCGCTGCGCGAACCGGGCCTGTAGTCCCGGCCCAGCCGGGTGACGATCGGGAGCATAAAGGGAAAGGGCGGCCGTAAGGTGAGCGGGACGGTTTTAGGACGCGCTCTGTTCCGCGCTTCGCGCTCCTAAGGGCGCGGTTTTTGCGTGCTGACCCGCTGGCGCTCTTGCCTCTCTCCTTGCCGCACGCCCGCGATCGGTCTGCGCTGCGTCCCTTTGCCGAGGCTGCGCTGCGCGCAACGACCGGCAGGGACTTGCTTGCCGCCGCAGGGCGTCCGTCGGCGTCGCGCCGTGCAAGGGCGCCGTTCTTGTGCCGCGTTGCGGCTGAGGGAGGCTGACGCCTCTGTTCTCCTGATTGTGTGGGAACGCCAAGGGCTTTGCCCTCTCGTTCCCAAAGCAGAATAGCCGCCCCCGAGTGGCGGGCGCTGCGCGCCCGCTGGCCCGCGCCAGGGCGTCGATTCGGCTTTCCCTCCCCCTCCCATCCTCGCCGGAAGGCAGGCCGCATGCCGCAGGCAGTGCGGCTTTCAGCCGAGGAAGGAAGGCAGAAAATGACCGATTTGCTTTTGCAGTATCGCGCCTGTGGTGCGGAGTGCCGCGACGATTATCTGCGCGACGTGGCGAACGAGAACGGCTTGCCGCTGGCGTGTGTCCGCAAGATCGCCGACCGGCTTGGCGAGCGCGAGGATTTCGGGGCGCTTGTCCTGATTTGCGAGCAGCGTCGGGGGCGGGTGCAATGAGCGCGACCCTCACCAGCCAGCGCGAGCGCGTCGCCCGTTTGAACGACTTGGCGCGGCAGGCGATGGGCGTGGCTTGCACCGCCGTTGCGACGGTCGGGTTCCGGTCGCTGCCCGAGGTCGATCAGTCTTGCGTCCGCGAGTTGATCGAGACCTTCGATGCCTTCGACGAAGACAACGACCCCCACGGCGAACGCGACTTCGGGACGATCTACCAGCTTGGCGATGGGCGCTGGACGACCGAGCGCCCGCGCTTGCCCGAGGACGGGCGCGAACGGGTGTTCTGGAAAATCGATTACTACGACCGCCAGATGCGCTTCGCCAGCGAGGACGCGACAGACCCCGCCGTTACGCGGCGCGTCCTGACCATCATGCTATCCGATGAATATTGAGCGGGGGCGCAGCCATGAAACGCAAACCCGTGCCCGCGATCACGCCGTCCGACCCCGACCAGATCATGATGGCGGGCGTCGCGCCCGTCAGCATGGGCGAACGGCTTGGCTGGCTTGCCGCGCAGCCGATGCAGCCCCGCCGTGAGCAGCGCCCGCTCGACGTCGGGTTCTGGGATCCGATGCGCAACCAGATCGAGATGTTCTGACCAGCCCGTTTCCAACCATTTTTCAGGAGTGTTTCCGATGACCCTACAGACCGTGAAATTGTCGCAGCTTCGCTTGTCGCCGCTCAACGTGCGGCGCGTGAAGCCCCAAGCCATCGACCAGCTTGCCGCCGATATGCTGGCGCACGGCCAGTTGCAGAACCTTGTCGTTTACGCCGAAGGCAATCGCTTCGAGGTCGCGGCGGGAGGCCGACGGTATCGCGCGTTCAAGCAGCTTGAAAAGGCCAAGGCGATACCGCCGAGCCATCCGGTCAGCGTGGACGTGCGCGACAAGGCCGAGGCGGTCGAACTGTCGCTGGCCGAGAATGTGAGCCGCGAGGACATGCACGTCGCCGATGCGGTGATCGCTTATGGCGACCTCCGCGCCGAGGGTAAATCGGCCGAGGACATTGCGGCGCGGTTCGGGGTGGCGCTGTCCTATGTCAGGAAGGTGCTGCGCCTGTCGGCATTGCACCCCGACGCGCTCGCCTATCTGGTGCGCGACCAGATCGGGATGGAGGCGGCACAGGCGCTGACGCTGACCGACGATCACGACCGCCAGCTTGAGGCGCTAAAGCGGTTCGGTAACAGCGCCCACCAGATCAGGCGGATGCTGACCGAAACCAAGATCGGCACGGCGAGCGCGTTGTTCCTGTTCATCGGGCACGATGCCTATGCCGCAGCGGGCGGCACGATCACCGCCGACCTGTTCGCCGAAGGGGGCGACGGTTATGCCGACGACCCCGAACTGGTCGAGACGCTGGCAACCGCCAAGCTGTCCGAGATCGCGGACGGCTATCGAGCGGACGGGTGGCAGGACGTGCGCGCATCGATCGAACGACCGGACGACTATTACAACCTTGTCACTGTCCACGCCAAGGGGAGGCGCGAGCCGACCGATGCCGAACAGGCCGAGCGCGCGCGCATACAGGCTGCGGCGGACGCGCGGCTTGCAGAACTCGGCAAGGGCAACCAGTGGGGCGACAGGGTGTTCAACGGGTTGGAGCGCGAAGCCCGCATCCTTGAAAACGACCTGTGCGTGTTCACGGACGCGCAGAAAGCGGACAGCGCAATGGTGCTGTTCGTCGGCAATGGCGGCGAGGTCGAGGCCAAGGCCATCCGCACCAAGCGGATCGCCAGAGGCGGAAGCGGTGATGCCCCCGCCGTCAAGCCCGATTATTCGGGGGCGATGATCGAGACGCTATCGAAGATCAAGACGCTGGCGGTGCAGGAGGCGGTCGCCACCAACCCCGCGCTCGCGCTCGACATCTTGCTCGACTGCCTTGTCGGGCAGGGCATCCACAACGAGCCGTCCTATTACTCCCCGCTGTCCTTGCGGCTCGAAGGGTTCAACGCGGGCGTTCCCGATGACATGATGACGATGGCCGAGATCGCATCAGTTGACGAGATCGGCGGCAGCGACTTCGCCGCCATGCCCGAGGCCAACCGCTTCGCCGCCATTCGGGCGATGGACGCCGACGCCAAGGGCCGGTTGCTGGCGTTGCTGGTCGCGCGCCAGATCAACGGCGGCGAAACGTCCGGCTCGCGCCGCGACCGTCGCCATCAGCGATTCGACCAGATCGCATTCGCCAGCGGAGTCGATATGGTCGCCAAGTGGCAAGCGCCGGTCGCCTTTTACGACCGGCTCAAGAAGCCGGTGATCGCCAAGATCATGGCCGAGGCGCTCGGCCAGCCCGCCGCCGACAACTGCGCGAAGATGAAGAAGGGCGAACTTGCCGCTGCCGCCGCAGAGCGGATGGCAGGGCGCGGATGGCTTCCGCCCGCGCTTGTGATCGCCGAGCCGCCCGCCGAGGTCGCGCCGGAGCGCATCGTGTTCGATGAGGACGAGGACGAAGAAGCCGAGGCGTTCGAGGAGGAAGAAGCGGCTTGAGCGTCGAGAGGGCGGGCCGATAGGCCCGCCCCTCGCATCGTCGGCGGAGAACGCGCGGCCCGTCCCGGCGGGACGGGCGCAGCCCGGTCGTTCCGACCAGCCTCAACCGGCGCGGCAGCTCATGGCTGCCGCGCCGGTTCGCGCGTGGCGTAGAGAGGCGTCGCTAAACCAAGGTCACAGCAGGCGCAGCCGGGGCGGCCCTCGGCTTCGCCCACGGCTCGCTGGTCCGGCTCATCATAATCAGATCGTCGGGGAAACAGCGGTCCTGGAACGCCAGCGTGTCGTCGAAACTGCCATTGAGCCAGCTGTCATATTCCGAAGGCTGGAGCAGGACCGGCATCCGGTCATGCACCGGGCGGATTGCCTCGTTGCAGTCGGTCATCACGCCCGCATAGACCGGACCCCATTCGGCGCTGTCGCGCCACAGTCCCGCCCAGGCGAAGATTGGCTGGTCCGTCACCGAAAACCATGTCCGCGTTTTCGCACCCTTCAGTCCCTCGGCCTCGGCGAACGCGGTGAGCGGGATCAGGCAGCGCCATTCGGGCTTGCGCGCGAGGCCGACCCACATGTTCTTGCGCAGGTCCGCGATGTTGTTGACCGGCTTCGGCTTGGACTCGGGCTTCATGCCCTTGAGCCGCAACGGGAAGCCCCAGATCATCGACTGCATGACCCGTGCCCCCTCCTGCTCGCGGACGACGAGGCCGGGCGTGCCGGGATAGACTTCATCGGGCGCGTTCGACGCGAACGGGTTCGATACCCGGAAGTGCGCGGCGACTTCGGCCGCGCTCTTTCGCGCCGTGTAGAGGTTGCACATGCGCGCAACCTAGCAGCCGCGCGGGTGCGCGCCAGAGCCGCGTAATGGATACTCAACTCGAAAACCGTCTTGCCGCAGGTTCTTTGTTTGTTCTAGCAAAGGGTTCGCGCCGAATCGGGCGCTTCGATAATTCGGGACGACCCCTCATGCAGCACGACCTGCAACTGCGTGCGGCTGCGCGCGTGATCTATGATGCCTGTTATCCGGGCGATCCGTGGGCGCCGGTCGGCTTCGACGAAGCCGAACGCTGCACCACGATTCATTATCGGCAGGCGGTCGATGCCGCAGCGCGTGCGCGATCGCTGCTTGTCCCCGCCGCGCATCAGTTCGCGCTGTTCGGCGAGCGCTGATGCGGCGCAAGGCCGAGAATCCGGTTCCTCGGATGATGCTAGACGGGTCGCTGGTGATCGACTGACGTGGCGCTTCGACGGCGACGGGTGCCGCGTTCCGCAGACGCTGTTTGAGGCGGCGGCTTGGCATTTCTCGATCGTCGCGGACTGTAAGCGATGCCGCGCGCAAGGCGTGTTCCACGCCGCCGCGCTGTGGTGGATGTTCGAGCGAAAAGGCTGGGACACGTCGTTCTATGCCGTCGCGCGGCGGTTCAAATGCCGCGCCGAGCGTGGTGCTGCCCTTGCCCGACGAGCGCGAATGGAAGCGCGCCGTCTCGCGCTTCCGGAGTTAAAGCGCCGAGCGCGCCCAATCGGGCGGATTGCGCGCGACGAAGGTTCAAGGCGGTGGTGGTCAGGCAGCGTCTCCCGTGAGGCGGTGCGGCGCGCGTCCCGCGCGCGATGCGTGCTGCCCCGCTGCCGGGCTGCCGCCTCGCT
>VYLJ01000032.1_pt1 | contig 30885 bp, 31 predicted proteins | sample 5114331 | NCBI WGS metagenome assembly VYLJ01 (sample SAMN12291791, study PRJNA351875) | freshwater metagenome | isolation source: freshwater lake | place: USA: Michigan, MSU2 Lake | collected 2011-08-16
AACTAATAAAACGGAGAGGCTATGGCTTTAGAAACTTTCGGAATTTTTGGGTTAGAAGTATGTTATCTTGGCATCTTGTATGTTGATTTAGCATAAAGGGTAACGAAGAGCCATAAAACTATTAATATCTTCTTGGACTTGTCGCCATGTATTATAATAGTTATTAACCAGATTTTCTAGTTTTTGTTTTTCCAATTCAAAACCGTAGATATTGCGAACAACGTGCCGAAAGCTTAGGTATTCATTAAGTTTATGCACGGTATCTTCTCGTAATACAGCAGGACGATAATCTTGAGGTTTGCTCATACGATTTAATAGCCTTCTATGCCAGTCATAACTAGATGGTAAGCCACCATTTAACTCAGAAGCGATAATTTGAAAAATTCGTTCACATCCTGTATAGAAGTTATCGAGTTTTAGGGCTAAACTTTCGGCACAAATATCGGCTAGTGCCGGGTTGGTTAGCATTTCCGCTTGAACTAAACGCATTTGGCTTTCTAGCCGATTTAATCTATTAACTTCAGTGGCAATATCAAGGGCGATTTCTTGTAATTCACTGGCACTCATCGGACGCATAAAGACATTCTCCTGTTTGCAAAACTCTTTTAAGAAAATGAGGTTCTAAGTCTTCTATAGGCTTTAAATCAATCCAGCGAGCGCTAATTAAATTAACTTTTCCTAAAGCTTGAAAAAAACTTTCTGGGGGTATGCCAGCAACTGCTAGATCAATATCAGAAGTTTCCTGAAATTTACCTTTAACTAGGGTTTGCTGAAAAAGTTTTTCCTGGGGGCAGGGTGTAGGGTGTGGGGTGTGGGGTGTAGGGTTTTACCGATTTTGAGGGGGTCAATTACCTAATTTTCAGGGAAAAAGTCCCGGAATTTTTCCCCTGATCACTCCCAATCCGGTACTTTTTGATGGCCAAAAGGTCTAAAAGTTTTACCCAACAAGGTTTTTAGATTTATTCAGCAAACCCTAACTAGAGAACCAAACAGGATAATTTTTGTAATTGGGAAATTTTCTTTTAAATAATCAATAACTGGCGGAAGATTTTTCCTTGCCTCTTGAGCTAATTTTTGATTATATTCCTGCTGTTCTTTTTGGCGTTTTTGCCAGTATTCAAGATAGGGATTATTGACCGACATAATAATTATAATAGCGATTATTTAGCTTAACTTTCTGCCCATTGTTCAAAGAAAATTTGAATATCTTTTTCTAAGTTTCTGTAGATTTTTCTTGCCCTGTCTAAATTAACTTTCAATTGCTCATAATCAATATTTGTGCCGTAGGCATGAGGAAAAAACTGCCGAAATCCTCGCAAACTATTTAACAAAGCGGCGGTTTCTGAAGAAATAAAAGCAGGACGAATTCCGGGGATAGGGACAGTCATTCTGTCTGTTTAATAAGGCTGTATGCCATTGCTGGGTATCGGCAATATGATTTTCAAAACAGGTAGCCACTATTTTAAGTAAATCCTCAGTGGCACTGTATAAATTATGGATTTGATAGGCAATGCTTTCTAGGCGAATGACATCATCGGGATTAACACCTTCGGCTCTAACAGCAACTTTACCATCGATCGCTTTGATTAGCTGTAATTGAGCATTTATATCAGCTTTCAACAGAATTAGTTGTCGGTTGTCCATAAAATTCCTTCTTCCCGAATGCGGTGGGCAAAATGACAGTTTTTCAGCAGAATAATATCTACCTCTCTCCCCAGATAATAGGAAAGAATACTAAGAGCCTCAAAGTGCAATTCGGGATTGATATTTTCGACGGCAATATCCACATCAGAACCGAGGTGAAATTTATAGGGACGAGTCACGGAGCCAAAGATATAAGCTCGATTAATTCCGTATTTTACAGCATTTTCATGAAGCCATTGTTGAGTTTTTGCCAGCAGGGTTTGTCTTTCCTGCTCTCCTTGAATATCTTTTTCTTTGAGGATTTTATCGAGTTCTGGGGTAGGAAAAGCGCTCATGAGCTTATTTTACCATTGAGTTTAGGTAAGCGGTTCTAATTAAATAGAAGATAGATTTTGCCTTCGATCCCCCCTACTACCTTGATCAGGGGGGTGCCGAACTGTTTGGTACTTTATTGATGACGACAATGCCCAATTAGCAAAGGTTTGAGCTATCACCACTACCATAAAATCACTACCTATCTTGATTTAGAGGATTTTTTCTAAACCGTAGACGAGGGATTGCAGCTGAGTAACTTTACGGATAGAGAGGAGAACCCCCGGCATATAACAGGAGCGATCGCTGGTATCATGACGAAGGGTATAGATTTCCCCGGGGGAACCGAAAATGACTTCTTGGTGGGCAATTAAACCGGGTAGACGCACGCTATGAATACGGATGTTCTCAGCAGTTAAACCGCCTCTAGCGCCGGGGATAGTTTCTTTTTCGGAAACTTGGGCAGGATTAAAGGTTTTACCTAATTCTGCCAGTAATTCGGCGGTTTTGAGCGCCGTTCCACTGGGTGCGTCTGCTTTTTGATTGTGATGCAGTTCGATAATTTCCACATGATCAAAGTAGCGGGATGCTTGCAGGGCAGCCTGTTGTAGTAAAACCATGCCAATGGAAAAATTGGGGATAACTAAACAGCCGGTGCTGGCTTTTTCGGCAAATTCGGCTAAATCTTGTAGTTGTGCCGGCGATAATCCCGTAGTTCCCACCACGGGACGCACTCCATAGGCGATCGCACTGCGGGTATTGTCATAAACACCGTCGGGATGGGTAAAATCCACCATCACCCCTTGCACTTTTTCCTGAGTTGCCAGGACTAAAACACTCTGCAAATCGTCGAGAATCGGCACTTCTAGGGGTTCACAACCGGCCACTTCCCCCACATCTTGACCTCGAAAAGCTGGATTTCGATCCACTGCACCCACTAAGATCATATCGTCGGCACGAGCAACGGCTTTAATGACTTCCCGTCCCATTTTACCGGCTGCACCGTTGACAACTACAGGAATCGGTCCTCTATTTTCGGTCATGGTTAATTATTCTCCTTATATATAACCTGAGTTCGGGATAAGAAAAGGGAGAAGTGATCTGCTGAAAAACAGAAAACCATTCAGCCACCTTGCCCTAGGGTTAGTATAGATGCTTTATTCTGTCCTGTCGATGATTTTTGCCAATAATTTGCACCTCAATGCTCAAAAAGCTTACTTGCTTATGGACTGAAGACTCGACAACGAAAAATAAGCTTATGTCTGGGGGAAATTATGACGATTTTAATCGCTTTTCATACGGCGGATTCAGGCTCAGTCTGGTACATCTTCTAAGTGGAAAGGCTTATCCAATAATACTAAATCCGGTTATTAAAAACTGATTATTTAGGGTTTGCTGAATAATGGTAAAACCCTTTTAAAATAAGGCTTTTGACCTGTTAAAATCCGATGTTCATGCTGCGAAAATCGGATTGGGACCATCAAAAACCTTGCATTATCCTTCTTGTAGTACATAAGTTGGTACAAAAAGAGAGGGCAACAAAGCCTGAAACTCCCGACTCCTGACTCGGAGACTCCTGACGACCGACTCCTAACCCCACCAACAAACTTTTTCAGCAAACCCTATTTAGACCATGTAGCTGAATACTGGAGCGATGCTTGTGCCAATTTACCCAGTTATCAGCACTTTGTTGAGTGGATTCCTGTAACTTTGATTACTTTTTGCCTCTATCTCAAACATTGCTGCTGATGCGTTTCAAATTTGAATTGGCGTACCAAGATTGGCCATCTCAAAACTTTGAAAACCGCAAAAGCCCTCAATTTTTAGGGATTGTAACATGAGTGATTACCCCGGATTTTCAGGTATTAAATCTAGTTTATCTCAACCCCAGAAAACACCTCAATTAATGACAGAGCAGCACCATGGCGATACCGATACCCAAACTTAAACCGACCAGCACTTGAAAAGGAGTATGACCAATTAATTCCTTTAAACGTTCCTCGTTAAATTCCTTGCCCTCCTGGAACATTTCATCGATAATTTGATTGAGAATCCGGGCCTGTTTTCCTGCTGCCTGACGCACTCCAGCCGCATCATACATAACAATAACCGCAAAAAGCGCCGCAATCGCAAATTCGGGACTAGACCAACCCATCTGTAATCCTACCCCAGTAGCCAAGGCCCCCACCAGCGCCGAGTGAGCGCTAGGCATTCCTCCCGACGAGACTAGATAGCGCAGACTCACCTTACCATCGCGGATTAACTCAATCAGCGCTTTTAATCCCTGGGCAGTGAAACAAGCTAAAAGAGAGACTAGCAGTATTTGATTGTGTAACACCTGCTCGAAGTCCTGCATAATCTCATTCGTTTAATTTAATTTTTACGATTAACAATATACTCGGCGATGGCCCGTAAAGGTTCAGCGGCCTCATCGTAGCCACTCAATTCACCGATGGCACTATCTATTAACTGTTGAGCTTGCTGGCGGGACTCTTCTATCCCCCAGAGACTAGGATAGGTGGCTTTTTGTGCCTGTAGATCCTTACCGGCGGTTTTGCCCAATTCCTCCTTTGTCGCCGTGATATCGAGAACATCATCGATAATTTGGAAAGCCAAGCCAATATTTTGGGCATAACGGGCTAATTTAGCTATATCTTCCGCTTTTGCCCCCGCTAAAACTGCCCCCGACACCACAGAAGTCTCCAACAAGGCCCCCGTTTTCTGAGTATGGATAAAACCGAGAGTTTCTGCCGAAATATCGGGTTTTCCTGCGGATTCCAAGTCTAAAACCTGACCTCCCACTAAACCCGCTGCCCCGACAGTGCGACCTAAACGGGCAATTACCTCTAAAATCTGTAGGGGAGGTACATTACGAGTCTGGGTAGCCACATACTCGAAAGCGTAGGCTAGGAGACCATCCCCGGCTAAAATAGCGATATCTTCGCCAAAAACCTTATGATTGGTTAATTTCCCGCGTCGGTAATCATCGTTATCCATGGCGGGTAAATCGTCATGAATTAATGACATAGTGTGAATCATTTCCAGGGCGCAAGCGGTGGGTAAAGCCATCTCTAGGGAACCCCCCATCAATTCACAGGTAGCCAGACATAAAATCGGCCGCAGACGTTTGCCGCCAGCGAGGAGAGAATAGCGCATCGCCTCGTAGATTTTGGCAGGATTGCCGATAACTAAAGAGCTATCTAAAGCTGACTCGACAATTAACCGCTTTTCCTCCAGATAGGAAGCCAGAGAAAAGCTCTCGTTTTTCCTCACTTCTACCCCTTGTTCGCCCCTAGTAACCATGTCTTTTTGTCTTGAACCGACTGCTTTTAAAACTATATCAGGAAACTCCACCTCGATGGGAATTAAACTGGCTGCTCCCTTGTACCCTAAGCTGTTGACTATCTAAATTACTCCTTCAGACTGCATGGCAGCACCGGAGTTGACAGTCTGAACATTTGTACTAAAATTTCCCAGACGGAGATGGGCCAATTTTCTTTTCTGATGCCTATTTTCTCTTTTAACCTGAAAAAATACATCCCTCAGCCCAGTCCAGGAATTGGCGAAAAACGGGCGATACAATTGAATTTCGCCGCAGTTATCCTGGGAGACGCTGAAGTTTTGAGGATTCGGTCAAACTTCCGTTTTGTTAGCTTGCGGTTGAGAAATTTCTCGATTAGCCTAGAATTAGGATTATCCTAGGAATATATTGTATGCTGCCAGGGCAAATTTTAGGCGATCGATACCAAATCCAAAGTCAGTTAGGTAAACAAACCGGAAGACGCACTTTTCTCGCCCAAGATCTAAAAACGGGCGCTACTGTTGTCGTCAAATTATTAATCTTCAGTCCCGATTTTGAATGGACAGATTTAAAACTTTTTAAACGGGAAGCCGAAACTCTTAAACATCTAGATTGTCGCTCGATTCCTGAATATATCGACTATTTTGAAGTTCGCACCGATACCTATCAAGGTTTTGCCCTTGTTCAGAGTTATATCGAGGCTAAATCTCTCAAGGAACAGGTAGAAACCGGTCGCAAATTTACTGAAGCAGACCTACAAGAATTAGCTAAATCTATCCTAGGTATTTTAATTTATCTCCATGGACTTAATCCGCCAATTATCCACCGGGATTTGAAACCTAGTAATATCTTATTAAAAGATCGATCGGGCCATAGTATCGGCAATGTTTATTTAATTGATTTTGGTTCTGTCCAGACTGTTGCCCAACAGGAACAGGCCACTTTAACTATTGTCGGAACCTACGGTTATATGCCCCCTGAACAATTCGGTGGTCGCACCGTTGCCGCTTCTGATTTATACAGTTTAGGAGCCACTTTAATCTATCTAGCTACAGGCATTCATCCCGCCGATTTACCCCAAAAAGATGGCAAAATTCAATTAAATAATTTAGCCAATTTAAGCCCTGCTTTTGTTCATTGGTTGGGGCAGTTAATCGAACCTAGTCTCGAAAAAAGGTTTGTTTCAGCACAGGCAGCAAATCAAGCTTTAAATACTCTCCACGAAATGCAATTAACTGCCTCGAACCTTGAAAAACCCGCTGGGAGTCGGGTACAGTTGCAAAAAAGCGAGGAGAAAATTAAAATATCTTTACCTCCCGAAGGTTTTACCCCTAAATTAATTTATCTTGGAACCTTTGCTATCGCTTGGAACGCTTTTTTATTAGTATGGACAGGAGGAGCCGTTTCCATTCCTCTGTGGATAAGTTGGTTGTTTCTGCTCTTTTCCTTGCCTTTTTGGTATGTGGGTTTAGGAATGCTTTACCAGATTATTTATTGTCTCAAAGGGGAGGAAATTATCACTATTGATAGGCAAGAAATTGTTGCTATTCAGCGAATTTTGGGTTGGAAACTTCCGGGCAAAAAGAAAATGGCACGGCAACATATTAATAAACTGGTCAAAACTGATAGTTATCATAGCAAAGATGGTGATGGCGATCGAGTTTATGTACCGATGGCTTTAACTATTTGGGCAGGGACTAAAGAATATACTATTAGCAGTCAGACAAAAGCCTATCTGAGTCAACCCGAAATTGAATGGTTAGCAGCGGAATTAAGCCAATGGTTAGGAATGCCAATTACTAATAAGTAGCCGGTTGCAATCAGCTTTTTTCTCCCTTCTCCCCACTCCCCCACTGATTACTGGTTACTGATAACTGATAACTGAAAAATCTCCCCACTCCCCCACTGATTACTGGTTACTGATAACTGATAACTGAAAAATCTCCCCACTCCCCCACTGATTACTGGTTACTGCTTACTGATAACTGAAAAATCTCCCCACTCCCCACTTCCCACCCCCTGATATGGACGAACTGTCTGTGATCGGTGTAAAATTTTATGAAGAGTCTCGGCTTTTTTCTCCCTTTTCCTGAGAAATCCCCCAGAGCCAGTGACTAAGATCAAAATTGTGCATCCCATCGATAATTAAGTTTATGAGCGCCACTATTACCGTAGAAAAACGCAAATTAGAAAAACCCCCTTTAGAACTGCATTATCTCGGCGATCGAGTCTTGCGTCAACCGGCCAAGCGGATTGCTAAGGTCGATGACAGCATTCGCCAATTAGCCAAAGAAATGCTGCAAACTATGTATAGTTCCAATGGTATCGGTTTAGCGGCTCCCCAAGTGGCAGTCAATAAACAATTGATTGTCATCGATTGTGAACACGATAAACCGGAAAATCCGCCCCTAATTCTGATTAATCCCCAAATTATCGGTTATAGTCGGGAATTGTGCAAAGCGGAAGAGGGTTGTTTGAGTATTCCCGATGTGTTTTTAGATGTCATCCGTCCCCAAGCGATCGAAGTGAGTTATAAAGATGAACAGGGGAAACCGCGAAAACTGCAAGCTAACGGTTTACTAGCGCGGGTAATTCAACACGAAATGGATCATCTTAATGGTGTCATGTTCGTGGACAGAGTAGATAACGATTTGGCACTCAATGAAGAATTAAAAAAACACGGTTTTTCCGTGCAAGCGGTGAAACCGGTCGAGAAAGTGACAAAATAAAGGCATTAGTTAATTGAGGCGAGGAGTGAAGATGACCCCAAAAAGCGGCGTTTTATTGTTATTATCCTGTATTGCAGCGATCGCTGGTGTGGGTTGTGTCTTTGAAATTAGTTCAGGAGAACCGGATTTAGGCAATACCACCACTGGCTTAATTCTAGCTGCAAGTGTGCCACTAACAGCCCTATTTTTTTGGGCGGCGGTTAAGGACACCAGAGCCAATTACAAGTAGATTGACACTCCCGTCACTAAAAGCGAGGGATTCTCGGTTCCGCCGAGTTTCCTTAAATCTGACAGGACGTATCCAACATTCACTAGAGGGAATCTCTCCCCAAGCGTATTAGTTTCGCTATGCCCTAGCGTACTTATACTTTTCTGTTCTTCCCAAGCTTTTTGAATCATTGTCACTCTTTTCTTGCTGATGCGAGGGACTTCAATCATAAGCCGAAATGGGCGACAATGCGCTTGGCGGTAACGGAGCCAACGCCTTTAATCAAGCCACTGCCTAAATACTTCTCAAGTCCTCTCTACTTCAAACTGTTGCCCGTATTGGGGATGATTTTTCCAAACTCCTTTAAGTTGCAGGGTTTGCCCGGCTTGAATGTTGGCCAAGTTACCCACTACCGTCACCAGTTCCCGCACTCTGGGGGATTGAACCCTGGCGACGGTGTAGCCAGATTCTTTGGCGTGGTAGTTGATACGTTCGACTACGCCAGTGGGGGATTCGGGGGTTTGGGAGGGTTCTAGGCTAAGGGAGGCATTGCTGGTAATGGACGTTCAACAATTGTTATCGTAAGAGCCTCTGAGAATTCAGAACTTATGTACTGATTGACTCTCTACTGAGGAAACCCTTTGAGGATTGCTTTACCCATCAATCATACTAAATCCGTTGAGCATAGGCTAATTATAAGAACAGGCAAGAGGCAAGAGGCAAAAAGGAGAATAAATAATCAGTTTTTAATAACCAGATTTAGTATCAAAAGTCCCCACTTCTTGACAGGGTAAACAATTGTAAAGACTAAGTAGGGCTTGGTAACGCTAGTCATACAATTAAAGTATAAATACTTAATGACTATGACTAAGCCTCAAATTACGGTTGGAATTCCCTTGTCTCTACTAACTTCGCTCAATGGTTATGTATATGAAGATGGGTGCGTCTAAGACTGAGGTGATGGTTAGTGCCTTGTTACAGTATCTAGAAGGCATTGATGATATTCCTTTAAGTCAAAGATTAGCCAAGATTGAGGGAAAGATGAGGGAACTCGAAGCTGAGGTAAAAGGAAAATCACAATGACTGATTTCTAAAACCTCAAATCGGTAAACTCCAGCTATAAGAAGACTTAGCCTTAGTAGGAAAGGAACTAGGCTATGTACTTAGGAATTGATTTTGGAACTTGTTATTCTAGCGCAGCACTTTTATTAGAAGGTGTTCCTACTCCTATTCCTGCGCCTCTTACTCCTGGATACGCGCTTCCTTCTAGTGTTTTTATCACGGAACAAGGAGAGATTTTAGTTGGTCAAGCTGCGGAAAATAAACGACAGAAAAACCCCCAACGCTATCGCCGAGAATTTAAACGGGATTTAGGAAGTCCAGACCCATACACTTTCGGTAAAACCTTCATGTTACCCGAAGAATTGGTAACAGAAGTTCTCAAGAAACTGAAAGGTGAAGCAGAAAAAGTTTCCCAAGCAAGAGGTGAAAAATCTTTGACAGATGTGCTGATCACAGTACCAGCAACTTATAGTTCCTATAAACGTAATTTAATGCAGGAAGCGGCGAAAAAAGCGGGATTTAGGAAGATAGAATTGTTAGAAGAACCTGTGGCAGCAGCAATATATTATTCTCGTCATGCTCAAATTAATGACGGGGATATTATCTTAGTTTATGACTTGGGAGGGGGAACTTTCGATGCGACTTTGATGCAGAGACAAGAAGATAAATATCAATTTTTGGGAATGCCAAAAGGATTAGCAAATTGCGGTGGCAAAGATTGTGACTGTTTAATTTATCAGCATCTTAAAAGTAATTGTAGTGAAAACTTAAGTCAACAATTAGAATCGAAAGATGCTTGGCGAGTAAAAGCAATGGTCGGTGATTATTGTCGGGATTTAAAACATCAATTAAGTGAACAATTAAAAGCGAGCGTTTATATTCCTCTCGGTGGAGGAGACTTGGAATCTTTTGAGCTAACGAGAGATATCTTTAATAAGATGATTTCGCCTCTGATTGAAGAAACTTTGGATTGTTGTGATCAATTAGTTAGAAGTGCCGGGCTTAATTGGGAAAAAATCAATCAAGTTTTATTAGTGGGGGGAAGTAGTCGTATACCTTATGTAAAAGATGCAATAAAACAAAAATTTAGAGTTATGCCCTTATTAGTTGATACACCTGAGTTAGCCGTTTGTTTGGGAGCAGCAATGTACAAACAAAATTCGCTCCCTATTACTGCCTACGCCATTGGGATCGACTTAGGAACAACTAATTCAGTAGTGTCTCTCTTCAGACGCGGAAAAGTAGAAACGCTGACGGTTGAAGGACGTTCGACAATGCCTTCTGTCGTCTCCTTTCGCCCCGATCAAACGGTTTTGGTAGGACAGGCAGCCAAAGCTAGACTACTAATTGACCCAGAGAATACCATTAGCTCAGTGAAACGATTCATGGGAAATCATCATCAAACCTATCGCCTTGGTGGGAAATCTTTTACTCCCATAGAAATTAGTAGCTTGCTCTTAAAACATCTGGTGGAAAATGTCAAAAAGACACTAAAAATAGAAGTTCATGATGCAGTAATTACCGTTCCTGCCTATTTTACCGAAAGCCAAAGAGAAGATACCAAAAAGGCTGGAGAACAAGCAGGGCTTAACGTGCTGCGCCTCGAAAATGAACCCACCGCCGCTGCGATCGCTTATGGTCTTGATCGAGAGAAAAAGCAACGGCTCATGGTCTACGATCTTGGAGGGGGTACTTTCGATGTCTCTATCCTTGAAGTCCAAAATAACCGTTTTACCGTCAAGGCAGTTGGTGGTGACACCCATTTAGGAGGGGATGATTTTGACGAATCGATCGTTAGTTGGGCTAGTCAAAAATTCCAAAATCAGACAGGAATCGACCTCATGAACGATCAAAGTTTCACTGGTAAGATAGCCCGCCAAAGGCTCAAAGAAGCCGCAGAAAACGCCAAAATTGAACTTTCACAGGCGAACACGGCTGCCCTTGTACTACCCGATTGTTGTGGCTACCCCCTGGAATTGGAGCTATCTCTGTCCGAATATAACCAACTTATCGCGCCCTTTCTACAACGCACAGTCGATTGCATGAGATCGGTTTTGGGTGATGCCCAATTAACCCCTGAAGACATTGATCGAGTCATCTTAGTCGGCGGATCGACGAAAAACCGTGCTGTTAGAGAGATAGTTGCGAGGGAGATCAAAGAACCTTACGTTTCAGAACGAGTTGATGAAGTCGTCTCTCACGGGGCGGCGATTGTCGCGGCTAATCTTTTGCTCCCAGATACAGTAGACATTGAGATCACCAATGTCACGGGTCACTCCTTGGGGATTGATATGCGAGATCCCGAAAAAAATGAACTTTTCTTTAACCCGATTATCCCACGACAGACTACTTATCCCTGTCGCCGTGGACGCTTAGGTTATACCGTCTATCCTAGGCAGGAGCTAGTCAATATGAGAGTCTTTCGAGGAGAAAATTATTATCCTGACAAAAATACCTTGCTAGGAGAGATTTCTCTGCCGATCTCGCCGCCCAAATCCGAAGAAGTACCTGTTGGGGCAATTTTTGAACTCGATGCTGATGGCATCATCCACTTTACTGCCGTCCATTTACCTTTGGGGCAAGACAGTGAAGCGATTATTCAATATGCCAGAGAACATGAGGGAATGTTAGATCTGATCAGAGTTGATCAATTAATTAACTGTGGTAAAGCTCAAACTGAACAAGTAAAAATCAAGAGCGGTTTATAGAAATTATTGATTACGAGATAAGGAGGCAAAAATGACTGAAATAATTACCAAAAAAAGTCCCTACATTATGGGGATTGATTTAGGAACATCTAATTCTGCCATTGCCGTTTTTGTCAAAGGACAAGCTGAGATCATCCCCATAGAAGGGGCGAAAACCTTCCCCTCCGCCTTCAGTATTCGTAATGGGGAAATTCTTGTTGGTCGTCAAGCCCGCAATCGTTTAATGGTTGATCCAGAAAATACGGTTGTTTCCATTAAGCGAGAAATGGGTAGCCAATGGCAAAAAGAATTTAAAGATTTTCCAAGCAAAATCTATACTCCAACCGATATCTCCGCCGAGATTCTTTCCCAATTAGTGGCAGGTGCGGCTCAATCAGAAACCCTAGATTTGCGAGGCATACCTTCCTACGCCGTTATTGGCATTCCAGCCAACTTTAATGATGCACAAAAAACTGCTACTAAGGAGGCAGGAAAACTCGCTAACTTAGAAGTTCTCTATTTACTTGAGGAACCCGTAGCTGCGGCGATCGCTTATGGTGTGGAAAAAGAGCGAGACCAAACGATTCTGATCTATGACTTAGGCGGTGGCACTTTCGATGTCTCCATTCTGCAAGTAAATTCTACCCAGGAAAAGAGCGCCCAGTTGAAGATTTTGGCGAAACAAGGGGTTTCCCAATTAGGAGGGGATGATTTTGATGCTAGGGTTATGGCGATCGCCTGTGAAAAATTTAAAGATCAATCGCAAATTGATCTCTTTGACTTGCACACAGATCAAGGGATCAGCCAAAAAGCTCTGCGGCAGGCTCAACAAAAGCTAAAAGATGCAGCCGAAAAAACGAAGTGGGAACTCAGCGAAGCCCAAACCGCACTCCTTACCATCCTAAACCTGATCAAAGATGAATCAGGCAACGTCCATAATCTAGATATAGAAATTAGCTGTACCGAATTCAATGATGCCATTCGGGACTTAATTGAGCAAACCCGCTCGGCGGTAGAGTCAGCGTTAACTGATGCTAAGTTAACCATTGAGGATATTGACCGACTTATTCTAGTCGGAGGTTCTACCAGAGTTCCCCTAGTCAAAACAATGCTTGTGGAAATGTTTGGCAAAGAACCTTACAGCGATGCCGATCCCGATACTATCGTAGCCCGAGGTGCTGCCATCTTTGCTGCCACTCTCAACGTTCCCGATCCTAACGTTGAACCTCGCACAGATGTGGATGAGTACGAAAAAGAAATTCAGATTGCTAATATTGTTACCCATTTTCTAGGAATTGAAACGGTCGGCAGTAAATTCAACTGCTTGCTTGAAAAAGGACTGGACATTCCTGCCGATTCTCCCCTGACAGTAACCAAAGAATACGTCACCCCCAGAGAACGGGATAACGTCACTGAGTTAGTAATCCGAGTCTATCAGTCCACTCAAATGGCAGACTTTGTCAGACAGGAAGAAGGAGTCGAGTGTATTGGTGAGTTTTTCTTAACAGGGATTCCTGCCAAACCTGGTGGTGAAGAACACATTAATGTCACTTTCGCTATTGATCAACAGAACTTGCTAAAAGTTACAGCCACCAGTTCCAGTTCCGTTGGTGAGTTAGAAATTCAGCGTACCTAGTCGGTAAGGAAGGAAACTATGAATCCCGAAGAAAGTCCAGAACAAGCCGTTTCTACAAGCTTATCAAGCTCTGAGTTAGATAGCACCGCAACGATAGGAGAAGAGCTATCTGAACAACAAGCTCACTCTGCTGAAGAGCAATCCTCTTCTCTCTCAACTGAGGAGAGAATTCACGATGCTACTTTGGATAGTTGTTTGGAGCAAAAACCTCTTACTCATCCAGAAGTAATTGCTGAGAGCGATGGACTAATTCAAGAGAAGATCAACAAAACCACTCTGAGTGAAATCTCTCCCTTAGAAATACAGAACTTACAAGAAGCTTCTATTATTAGGCTTGTATTGCCAACTCAAACCCTATTGGTAAAGATCGAAAAACAAATTATTAATGAAGAAGAAGAAACAATTACTCTCGCTACAGAAGAACCAGAAAAGATCCCTCAGCGAGAATCTCTCCTAGACGAACAGTCTGAAATCAAGTTTCCTGATTTGATTGAGCAAGCTTTAGCTAAAGATAAGGCAGAACTCGAACAAGATAAGCAAGAACTCAAGATTCACGCCCAAAAAATTCAACAATGGACACAGAGAGGGAAAACTTTAAAACAGACCCTAAAAGCGAACGAAGAGAGGATTGAGCAGATTCTCAGTGATTCTAGAAAAATTCAAGGGAGTCTGCCACATCACTTACAGGAACAATTCCAAGGAAGACAGCAGGGGTTAGACTTAATTGGCAAAATGTTGAATCGACTACTAGAATCAACGGAAATAGATACAGATGATAACTCCGAACTCTTAGAACTACCCAGTCTTAGCCAACCAGATTTGATGACTCTAATTGAGGCAGAGCAACTGGAACAATCGGCTGAAAAACTGATTAAAAACAAGTCTAAAGAAATTGGCATTCAACGTTGGCAGCTTGTTACCCAACAGCGAGACCTAGCTGAACAATATCGAAAAAACTGGCTACATTTTGTTGAAAGAAAAGTCTTGCCTATCCTCGATGGAATCAATGAGGGACAACAGCACGCAGAAACATTGATCTCTCAGTTACCAAAAGATAATGCTGAACAGGAAGATAACTTCAAGCATTGGTTGCAAACTTATAGCGATTTACAAGAGCTTTTCTCTCAGTTGCTCAGAGACATCAAAGTCTATCCGATGCAAGTAAATATTGGAAAATCAATGGATTACCTCCGCTATGAGCCTTTCGATGTTCAGCCAGACTCAACATTGAACAATGAATGTGTCAAAGAAGAAATCCGTCAAGGATACGAGTATGAGATAGAAACCGAAAAAGAGCCTCTAGTATTGCGTCCAGCTTTAGTTGTTGTCGTCAAAAACGATCAGGGATGATATTAACAATGGTTACAGATAATGAGCTTAATCCAGTTTTGGGAATCGATCTAGGGACCACCTTTAGCTCGATCGCTCGTTGGGATGGTAGGGGACCGAGAGTCTATCAGACAAAAACAGGCCCGGAAACCTTGCAATCGGTTGTTTACTACAATCCTCAGACGCAAGAGATTTTAGTGGGGGATTTGGCTTACCACAGAGGCCTGGTCAATCCAGAAAATATGGCTTTTGGGGTCAAACGTTATATGGACGATGCCCATCAAAATCTGCTCCTGGGAGGTCAAAAATTTTCTCCTATAGAACTTTCTTCTCTGATTTTAAAACGCTTGTATAACGATGTCACAGAAAAATTTCCCAAAGGTCGTTTTGGTAGCCGAGGTACGGTAGTGACGATTCCTTACTACTTTAAAGCGCATCAATGTGAAAATACCCGTAAAGCAGCAGAAAATGCTGATATTAACTGTATCGGAATTTTACAAGAGCCAATAGCTGCCTCTTTATCCTACGCTTGGCAGCTAGTTCAGAATTATCCAGATCGCCAAGGTGCAGAAAAGATTTTAGTCTTCGATCTCGGAGGTGGCACTTTTGATTTAACCTTATTTGAGCTAATACAGACCAAGGAAAAACTCTTTTTTGAAGTTCTGGCGACAGGTGGGGATGATCGACTCGGCGGCATGGATTTTGATGAGTGTCTTGTGCAACTGTTGCTGGAAAAAAGCGGATTTAGTTTAGAACAGCTATCAGAAATAGAACGGCGGAAATCACACCTAAAATTACTGGAGAGAGCTATTGATGCCAAGATTGCTTTAAGTGCGACCAAAGAAATTGAGGTATCTGTATTCGATGTCATTCCGGGTCAGCACATTGAGACGAAAGTAACGCGCCCTGAGTTTGAAAACTTAATTCAAGTCTATCTCAACAAGATTGAGGGCATTATTGAAAAACTTTGGGCAACAGCGAATATCAGTCCATCAGATGTTGATCGGGTGATTTTAGCAGGAGGCTCAAGCCGAATTCCCTGCATGAAAACCTTACTCTGGGATCTCATTGGGGAGGATAAGGTCTATGGAAACACTAATCCCTTACTCTGTGTTGCCGAAGGAGCAGCGATGTATGCTGCTTATCTCGATGATCGAGAAGTCTTTGGTCGTGAACTCGAAATTCGTACCCGTACCTGTCATGCTCTCGGTGTTGCGACGATGGGAGGGAAATTTGAGGTGATTATCCCGGCTAATCTTAAGACTCCCTGCCAACGAAAGAAGCTGTTTACCACCAGTGTTGATAAAGTAACTGATCTCAACATCAACGTTTATCAGGGATCGGCAGCGCTTGTTAAAGATAACACATTAATTGGAACTCTCTCTATTGCTGGTTTGCCTCAAAGAATCCGTGATGAACTTGATATCTGGGTGACTTTCAAAGTTAGCGAAGAGCAGTCTCTCTCGGTATTGATTGAGGTGGCGGGAATGCGTCATACAGGGGTTTTCACATTTACCTAACAACAAATCCTCATAATAGGAGGTTACTATGAATATCGGTGAATACAACATTACAACAGAACGGGGAGAAAATCTCCTCTATCGATGGGTAGAAGCCGTCAATACTCAGAAAGACAAAACAGTAATTATCCAAATTCTCCAGCCTGGTATCTCCTCAGAAATAACAGCCAATCTGATTTCCTATTTTGACACACTCCAGGCAATTCGCAGAAAAAACCTTTGGCTGCCAGAGCAAGTTTTTTCTAATACTGATTATCCCTTGGTTCTGGTCTATCCCTATCTGAGTACCACTCCTCTAGAGGAAATTCTTCAACAGTCAACCGAGGAGGAAGCAATTGAATGGTGGCATCAAGCCAGTGAAACTCTACACACTTTACACAATAAAAACATTGTACACGGCTGCATCGCCCTCGATAGCTTTGTTGTAGTTGAGCGTTCCGTTTGCTTAACGGGATTTGGCTATGCTCCCTTTCTACAAATGGGAGAACCCAAGGCAATACAAGAGTGTCGAGAGGTTGTAGCACCGGAAGTCTTGGCAGATCACTATCTTACCTCTGCGGCTGATATTTATGGCTTTGCTAAAACGGTAGCCAACTGGCAACCTCAACTATTGACGACTACTTGGTATAGCCAAGCTGCTAACCCCAACCCAGAGTTTCGCTATCCGCGCATTAGGGATTGTTTTCAATATCTGCAAGAAACTTTACTCCGTTGCGTTCCAGAGGAATATAATCAGGCTCAGAAGACGAAAACAAGCGAAGATGCTGTAGAAACTGAATCGAACCATCAGCACCAAGATATTATTTCCAAATATATTTTAGAGGTAAAAGTTGAACCTTCTGAAGCGGGAGAAGTCTTTGGCGGTGGTAGCTATCCGAGTTATCCTGAGCCGAAAAGCGTCCTAGTAAAAGCTCAACCTCTTGCTGGTTGGAACTTTGATCATTGGAGTGGAGATATTGAAGGGGAAGAAAGCTCGGTAACTTTGACAATGGATCACGATAAATTGATTGTGGCTTATTTTGTCCCCTCTATTTCCCCAAATAAATCAGAGACAGAGAAACACTTTGAGCAAGAAAAAATGGAATCTGAAAAAAAAGGCAAGAGAATCAGCCGCAAAGCTTTGTCGATGGTTCTGATTGCTTTAGCGGCTGTTGGCATCACTGTGGGTGGCATCTATACTGTCCCGCCCATGATTGGAAAAATGACTCAAGGGGAATTGATTCAGCCTAAAACGGCTGCTGAATTTGTTGAACGAGCCAATAAACGCCTTGAGTTAGGGAAAACTGAGCAAGCACTGGCTGATTTTGAAGAAGCACTGGAAATCAGGCCAGGAATGGCTGAAGCTTGGAAGGGCAAAGGCAAGGCTCTAAGATTGTTAGGGAAGCCCGAAGAAGCATTTGCGGCTTATAAAAAAGCCTTTGAATTCAAGCCCAACGACCCTGAAATCTTTATTGGTGTAGGTGGGGTACTAAGTGACCAGGGGGAATACAAAGACGCACTTGCTGCTTTTGATAAAGCTGTCGAAATTGATCCCAACAACTCGGATGCGTGGAATGAACGAGGTTTGGTTCTAGCTAATTTGCAGCAATACAAAGAAGCACTCGCTTCCTATGATAAGGCGATAAAAATTAAGCCAGACCATAAGTTCGCCTGGGCTAACCGAGGGGATGCTCTATTTGCTTTGGAGCGATACAAAGAGGCAATAAATGCCTACGAGCAGGATACCAAAATCGATCCCAACAATCCCTATTCCTGGAGTCGTCGCGGTGAAGTTTTGGCTGCTTTGGAACGATATAAAGAGGCGATCGCTTCCTATAACAAGGCTTTAGAAATTAATCAAAACTATTCACCTGCTTGGATAGGTAAAGGGTTGGTCTTAAGAGCATTAGGGCGGCATGAGGATGCTTTAGCTGCCTATGACAAGGCTGTGCAAATTGCTCCGAACTCTTACTTTGGCTGGATTGTTCGAGGCGAGTTGTTAAACGGCTTAGGACGGCATGAAGGAGCCTTAGCTTCTTATGAAAAGGCATTACAGATTGACTCAAAAAGTGCGTTAGCTTGGATTGACAAATCTTTTGCACTCGTTAAGCTACGGCAACTTGAAAACGCTCTTGCCTCAGCCAACAAAGCTATAGAAATTGATCCCAAAAATCCTGATAGCTGGAATGCGAAGGCTACTGCCTTCTACGAATTAAAACGCTATGATGAGGCACTTGCTGCTTATAACAAAGTCACTCAGGTTGCTCCTGATAGTCCAGTCTCTTGGAGTAACCGGGCTGAGTTGCTCAATGTGATGGGACGATACGAAGATGCACTGGCCTCGGCGGACAGATCTCTGAAAATTCAGCCAGATTGGGTCTGGGGATGGAAAGACAAAGCTAATGCCCTAGTCGGTTTACAACGTTACCAAGAAGCGATCGCATCCTATAACAAAGTGCTCAAATTCAAGCCTGACTATCACTATGGTTGGCATGGGAAAGGTGATGCCCTAGCCAAATTGGGACAATACGAAGAGGCAATTGCTGCCTATGATAAAGCACTTGAAATCCAGCCTAAAGACAGGACACTTCAAGTTCAGTCTGACAAACACGGAACATGGAATGACAAAGGGAATGCCCTCTATCAATTAGGACGCTATCAAGAAGCTTTGGCTGCCTATGACAAGGCAATTGAAATTAAATCCGACTTCGCTGCCGCTTGGTTGAACCGAGGTCGAGTACTAGAAAAATTAGGGCAAAAGCAGCAAGCTTTGGCTGCCTATGACAAAGCGATTCAAATCAATCCCAAATTCCCTGAAGCCGAAAAAGCGAGGGAAGGGGTGCTGAAGCACCTACGGTAATAAAACGGGATCAACTCTCCTCACACTGCCTTTAATTCAGATGAGAAGAGAGAGGATCAATTGTTAAGGAGATGGCCATGTTGGAAACAAAAGTCGGTGGACGCTATGAAATCGTCAAATTTTTGGGTCGAAGGGGATTTACAGAAACCTATCTCGCCAAGGACACGCAGATGCCTTTTAACCCTGCTTGTGTCGTTAAGAAACTCAAACCCCAAGCCACAGATGCAGCCACATTGCAAGCGGCAAGAGTTGTATTTAACCGAGAAGCCCAAGTCTTGTATCAACTGGGGAACCACGACCAAATTCCCCGATTGCTAGCTCACTTTGAGGAAAATCTAGAATTCTACTTAGTAGAAGACTTTGTGGACGGGGAAGATTTAGAAAAAGAGTTCGCCACCAGTCAGCCCTGGACTGAGGCGCAAGTGATTGACCTGTTGGAGCAAGTTTTGGGAATCCTCGCCTTTGTCCATCAGCATAATGTCATTCACCGAGATGTCAAGCCATCAAACTTAATTAAACGCAAGCTTGATGGCAAGTTCGTCCTTCTTGACTTTGGAGCAGTTAAACAAGTTCACACTCAAGTCGTCACGGCAGGAGGTCACACAAGTGTTGTCCTTTCTATTGGTACCAATGGCTATATGCCGAACGAACAGCATGGTGGAAAGCCGCGCTTCAGCAGTGACATCTATGCTTTAGGAATGACGGCTATCCATGCCTTGACTGGAAAGCCACCAGACGAATTACCAGAATATCCCAGAACAGGAGAGGTTGTCTGGCGACCTTATGCTCAAGTTAGCCATAGATTAACTGCTATTTTAGACAAAATGGTGCGAGCGCACTATGCAGACCGCTACGAAACTGTAGAAGATGTTCTCAATGATTTGCAGAAAATTCACTTTCGAGTCCCTCAACCAGACCCTCCTGACGGATGGTGGCAGAAATTCCTCTTGAGTCTCCAGACATCTGTAAGACAATGGCGGCAATCCCTCAAGCCTCGATATTTCTTGATTGTCTTAGCAGCAGTCGGCGTGACTTTTGGTGTCTCCCAAATCTTTCGCTCCGAATGTAGTCAACCTGATGTCTGCATTAAAGAAGGCAGAGAGTTAATGCACTCTAGTGAATACAAGAAAGCACTGGCAAAATTTAATAAAGTCCCGACAGACAAGTTAGATGACGCTGAAGCTGCACAAACCTGGGTCGGTCGGGGCGCGGCACTTTATTTCTTGGAACAGTATAACGAGGCACTTTCTGCGTTTGAGAAAGCTGCGAAATTGAACCCAAATAACGCTGAAGTCTGGGAAGGTCAGGGTAGGACACTTTATGAATTGGACCGAAATGAGGAAGCAGTCACAGCTTTTGACAAAGCGATAGCTCTCAACTCAGATAACTTTTCTCTTTGGAATCTTCGAGGAGAAGCTCTAGCAGAACTAAAACGATTTAATGAGGCACTCGCTTCCTGGGAAAAGGCTACACAACTCAAACCGGAAAACCCACAAGTCTGGTACAAACGAGGTTTCGCCCTCTATAAACTCGATCGCTATTCAGAAGCTCTTTATTCTTTCGAGGAAGCTATCAAAAACAAGCTCGACTATGCTGATGCTTGGTTTGGCAAGGGCAGAACCTTAGAGCAATTGGAACGTTATGACGAGGCCATTGCTGCTTATGACAAAGTGATTGAATTGAAGCCTGACTTTCAAGAAGCCAAAGAGGCTCGACAGCAAGCAAGGGAAAAACAGGGAGGTTGAACTATAAAACCTGGCTACGGAATTTTTGATTATTGTCGCAAATCTAGTAGTACGAAAATACGTTAAGTGAATTTTAATTTAATCAAGATGAAACAGGAGTAAAACCCATGACAATTGACAATTTTGATTCCAATTTATTCGAGTCCAACTATGCTCGATCTCGGCATGAATGTACTTTCTTCTCTGATATAGTGCGCCTAAATGATATGTAAACTATAATGCCGACAACAATCCCGAAATATTTTAGAATAAAAGGAGGACAAATATATAAGTGGGTGGGTGGAATTAAATATAAAATGAACGTAGGTTGGGTTGAAGCATGAAACCCAACGCCCGCATTGGTTACGCTACCGCTAACCCATCCTACAAATAATTGTGCCTCCCTACTTAGCTGTTAATCTAGTAATAAAAAAGGTAAGAATAAGGCAACAATAATCCTAGAAAATCTCTCCGATGAAGAGAAAATGTTACTAATAGCACTTGCTTTCTTGCTACCTATGCGGTTAAAATAGAAATAAAGAGGCTCAGAAATATGACCATGAAAACAATATCGATTGAACTCCCAGAAACAGCTTTTTCTGCACTCAGAAAAAGCCCTGATGAATTTGCTCAAGAAATGCGGATAGCGGCGGCGGTTAAATGGTACGAACTTGGAGAAATTTCTCAAGGGAAAGCCGCAGAAATCGCTGGTTTAAACCGGGCAAAATTTATTGAAGTTCTCTCTCGCTATCAAGTTTCACCCTTTCAATATATACCTCAAGAATTAGCCGAAGAAATTGCCAGTTTTGCTCGATAATATCTTCGTTATTAATTAGTAATAAAAGAGGTAAGAATATGGCAACAATAATCCTAGAAAATCTCCCCGATAACTTAGTTGAGCAGATCCAAAAACTTGCTCAACAAAACGATCAATCTGTTAACGAACAAATCATCTCTATCTTACAACAAGCCGTAGAGAAACCCCAAACTCCCCTCAAATTTCTTATTTCTCCTGAAATCGATCCTACCTGGGAAGAAAGACGTAAAGCCACTCCAAAAATCCTAGCAGAAATTCGCAGTCGTCGCCATGTCAATCCGGCTGACTTCGGTTTACCTGATAGCACAGAATTAATTCGGGAGGACAGAGACAGATGACTTTACCTCTGCGGTGCGTTTTGGATACCAGTGTCAGCACCAAACAATTTATTGAAGACTCCTTAACCCCAAAGGTCAATCAACTTTTGGACTATATTACCTATCCCCAAACAGAAATTTTTGTCCCTGATTTATTCTACATTGAATCAGCTAATACTCTTTGGAAATACGTTCGTGCTGGACTTTATTCAGTAACTCAAGCTCAATCCGACTTAGCTAATCTGAAATCTTTATGTTTACAGATTGTTTCTACATCGGAGTTAATGGAAGACGCTTTTCAAATTGCTTGTAATTACCAAATATCTGCCTATGACGGAGCTTATGTTGCTCTTTCTGAAAGAGTTAAAGCCCCACTATTAACTTTAGATCGAAAGCTAGTCAATTCTCTAGCAAATTCTACTTATCAAGTGTGCTTTTTTATTGATTTTTCTCTCTCACCTTTTTCCTAAATTAACAACGATAATTTTTTTAAATCAAAAGAATTTATTAGGAGGACAAGTTAATGATAGATACAAATCACGCAAACTTTGATCTCAACGACGATGGTACTTACGAAACCTTCGGACAAGGATATGACACCGATGGCGACGGAATTGCCGATACTTGGACAATGCAAAGCGATCTCGATGGGGATGGCATAGCCGATCAAACCAGTGTCATACATGGAATTGACACAGATGGTGACGGCATTCCTGACACATGGGAGATACAAAGCGATCTCGATAACGATGGGATTTTAGACGAACAAGCCTATTTCCAAGACACCGATGGCGATGGCGTTCCCGATACTGCCTATGATGCTCAAAATGTCGGTTATAACGACGATAACATCATCGGTGATCCGACCGATGACATGGAACATTGGCATCAACAAACATACCAAGATACCTGTGCCGTTGTCTCCCAAGAATTCATCCTTGATGAACTAACAGGCATTGATTTTGACGAAAATGAACTACGACAGCAGGCTATTGATAACGGTTGGTACACCCCCGGAGGAGGAACACCTTTAGAATGTACTGGTAATTTACTAGAAGCTCACGGTATTCCCGTTGATAAAGGCTATGGATGTAGCTTAGAAGATATTGCGAATAAACTGGATCAAGGGGAAAAAGTAATCGTTGGGGTGGATGCTGATGAAATCTGTAATCCTACAGGCCTTGACGAAGATGATCTCATCGCTAATGCTTATGGAATGCCGGGGCAAGGTGCAAATCATGCGGTACAAGTTATTGGTATTGATACCAGCGATCCAAATAATCCTTTAGTGATTCTCAATGATCCGGGTCGAGAAAACGGACAAGGCTTAATGGTTCCAGCCAATGAATTTCTCAATGCTTGGGAAGACAGCAATAATTTTATGGTAGCTACAGCCACTAATGGCACTACTAACATAGGTGAAACAACCGCTTTAGGTTTAGATCAGCAGTCACTTAGTGGTTACTACAACGCTGATGGAACTTATCATTACAATTCCTACAATATCGACTTAGCACCTAACTAATCGACCAAAGGTAATTAATCATGCAAACTAACACCACATCTCAATCCTCTACTCTTATGACAGAAGAACAGCCACAACTTGGTAAAACTGAACTTTTGTTAAAAAATGTCCGCAAAATGCCCATTTTTCGTCAACTTATTCCTCAAGAAGCAGGGGTAGGTTGGCCAATCCCTCTACGCAAAGATGGCAAAGTTTATATTACTCTACCCTTCTATGGTTGTACTCCCCAAAAAGGTCAAACCATGCTTTTTCCTCCTTTTGCTACTTTGACGTTAAATTGGGCTAATTTAATTCCCGTAGAATACGTTAACTTACGCTTTCGTAATCCTGCACCGAATTTGAATTGGGAAGGACAAATTGGCACATTTCCCCATCCAGCGATCGCTCAAATTACCAGAGGAGAATATCTTGATAAACGGCGTGAACTTTTAGGAATGTATGACGAAATGTTGGATAATCTTTCCCAAAATAATCCCTTTACCCCAGAATGGAATCAGCATTTTACTCAGAACTTGCGCCTGTTAATTGAACCTTCTCTAGAACCCTATTATCGGGTGTTAGGAGAGAAATTTTTCCAGCGTTTTTTACCCCAGTAACACAGGCTTCTAGCTTGTAGTAGAGTATTAATTATGACGACTTTTCAACAACAAAAACAGCAAATTCTCCGCCTCTTTGAAGAAGAGATCACTATTGCTAAAAATCAAAAAGACACCAATCTAGAAAATCATCTCAAAGAAGCACAAAAACACCTAGCAGAAGAAAAAATTTATGTGGTAGTTTGTGGAGAATTTAAACAGGGAAAATCTAGTCTAATCAATGCTTTTATTGATGAAACTCATCTCTTTCCCGTGGATGTCAAAATCACTACCAATTTAGTCTCCACTATCGCCTATGCTGAACAGGAAGAAATTACGGTTATCTTAGGAGATATCGGCCAAGGGCAGGCTAAACAAATCAACCGTTCCGAGATTGCTGAATACGTCACCGAACAAAAGAATAAAAGCAATCAAAAAAAAGCTAAATTGTTGATGATAGAATCTCCTAATCCCTATCTCAAAGATGGATTAGTATTAGTAGATACTCCCGGAACTGGCAGTTTAAATGCTGAACATACTGCCCTCACCTATTCCTTTATTCCTAATGCGGATGCCATTCTCTTTGTTAGCGATATTCAAGCTCCTCTGAAAGTGGAAGATTTAAACTTTATTAAAGAAAGAATTCTTCCCCATTGTCAAAACATCATTTTTGTGTTAACAAAAATCGATGCCATTACTAATTATCAAAAAATCATCGACAGCAATCGGGAAAAACTTTCCAACAGCTTAAATCTCTCCCCTGAGCAAATTAGTCTCATTCCTGTATCAAGTAAAGCCAAACAGGAGTATCTCAAATATAAAGATCCAGAAGATTTAGAGGAAAGTCATTTTCTACAACTACAGGAAAAAATTTGGTCATTAGTGAAAGAACAACGGGGACAAATCTTACTGCTAAAAGCTTTAACAGAATTAGGAAAAGCCTTGACTCAAATCAAACGTCCTTTAGAAGTAGAATGGCAATCCTATCAACAACGTAGCCAACAAGAATTAGACCAGTGGGAACAAGACATCAAGAAAATTCAAAAACAACTGCAAGATTTATTGCAAAATAATGCTGAATGGCAGACCCATTTACGAGATGGCTTGGAGATAATCAGACTTGACGCTCAAAATGAATTCCACAATGGATTTGTTCAGCTTCAACGTCGCTCTACCAAATATTTAGACGATCCAGCTTTCTTAAATAATCCCCAACAAATTGCTATCTTACTCGAATCTGATATCGATGCCATGATGACAGAATTGAGCAAAAAACTTAACTCTAAAGCCGCTACTCTATACGGACAAATAGAAGAACGAAGCGGACTTAACTTTAATCCTTTTGCTGCTACTTCTTTAGAGCCAGAACACGCTCATTTTGCTTTAGACGAAATTCAGATCAAAAAATCTAGTGTCGACGAAAAAGCCTTAACTTTTGGACGAAGTGGCTTATCCAACATGAGTGGTTTAGGTTTTGCTGGTAGTCTTGTGGGGGGTATAATCGGCGGCTTGATTGGTACTTTTCTTTCCCCTGGTGTAGGAACAGTCGGGGGCGCTCAATTAGGAGCAGCAATTGGAGGAGGCTTAGGAGCCTTAGCTGGGACTACCAGAGGTGTTATCGAGGGAGTTCAACAAGTTGCCAAACAGGATCAAACTTTAGCTAAACAAGAAATCTCGAAAATCCTCCGGCAATACCTTGAAGATAGCCAACGCCTCTGTATGCAAACCCTGAATCAATCGATTAAATCTCTCGAAAAATTTATGCGGGATGAACTAACCAGCCAAATTAAACGGCAAAAAGAAAGCTATGACAAAACCCTGCAATCCCTTCAACAAGCCCGAAAACTCTCCCAAGAACAAGGTTCTCAACGGGCTAATCAACTACAAACACCCCTCAAAAAACTAATGCAGATGCAGCAAGAGGTGGAACAATTGGCGATCGCTGTAACTACCCAAAGTGAAAATCGTCAACCGAAAGCAAAACCGCAAACATCCCTCAAATCCCCACGCAAAGAACCTGTCACAGTGGATGCTCATGCTGATTATGGAGACTGGGCAGATGGTTGAACAAATACTGAAACCCTTAAAACAAGAAGTCGATGAATTGTTTGAATTTGCCCTCGATCGCACAGCCAATCTCTATCCTCTCAAACCCTTTCGCCGACTTCTCCAACAAAGCCATCAAAGATTACAAGAACCGATGCGGGTGGCGATTGTTGGCTTGATTAAAGCAGGGAAATCTACCCTGATGAACGCCTTACTGGGGCAAGAAGTTGTAGCTACGGGATCGGTAGAAGCCACCTTTAATGTTAACTGGTTAAAGTATGGCGAAAAATCCCGTCTTCTGGTTCATTTTAAAAATGAGCAGCAGCCCCCAGAAGAAAAATCTTTTTCTCAATTGGCCGCTCTTACCCTGCGCCCCGAAGAACATCAGGACTATCTTTTAAGTATCAAATACATTGAGGTTTTTCATGCCAATGAAATTCTGAAAACTCTCAATATTATCGATACTCCAGGGTTAAATTCTACCTATGAAGATGACTCGGAAAATACTAAACAATTTCTCCAAATGCACGGAGAGCAACTCACCGAGATCACCCAAAAACAGGCCAGTAATGCCGATGCAGTGATGTATCTCTTTAGCCATAGTTTAGGACAACTCGATGCTGACTTAGTAGAGCAATTGCAGGGGTCTTTAGTCGGGAATACTACCCCAATCAATGCCATTGGAATTCTGACAAAAGTTGATTTCTATGCCTCAGATCCCAATGTCATCGATCCCCTAAAAACTGCTCAAGAAGTTGCTCAAGAGTTGCGTGAACATCCTCTAGTTCGTCGCCTCTTTTATACGATTCAACCAGTCTGCGGTTTATTATCTCTCGGTGCGAAAACTCTCACTGATGAACATTGGCAAACACTCATACAACTCACTCAATTGCCAACCGAGAGATTTCTCGCTTTAAATCGCAATGCCAACAAATTTATCAAACCATACTCGGATGTTCCCATTTCCCCCACTCAACGAGAAAAACTTCTACAACAGTTGGGACAATATGGCATTTCTCTGGCTTATAATTATCTGCAAGAAGGGGTCAGCGATCGGGAGCAATTAACCGAAAAACTGCTAAAGCACACAGGACTAGAAGAACTCCGTCACCTAATTTTGTCTCATTTTGGCAATCGCGCTCTTTTAATTAAATTGGGAACAAGCCTCCAACAAATTGCCGCAGCTTATTTCCAAGAAAGACAGCGTTTACAGGGAGAAGCCTTAGAAATTTTAGAAGAAATAAGCGGTAAATTTGATGCTATACGCTCTAAAGAACACGCTTTTCACGAGTTAGATGTCCTCAGAAATTATTACGACGGCAAGCTGGATTTTGATATTCAGGAACGAGAACAACTACTACAAATAACAGGAGAGTATGGTATCTCTTGTGGAGAAAGATTAGGGATGAAACAAGGAGAACGTGCCACTATTGATGAAATGATTCCAGTGGCTCTCGAAAGGATGCAATATTGGCAGGCGAGGGCTAATGATTATATGACAGGCAATGGTATTACCATTAAAGCTGCTAACGTTCTTGCTCGTTCCTATGAGCGTATTTTTTACCGGGTGCAAAAAGCGAAGGAGTATTTGTATTGTAACTAAATTTTTTGAATTTTCTCTTCATTCAATCTCTGAAGGTAGGTGTATTATGTTACTTAATTCTCAACACAAAATCGGTATTTTTCTCAGCTGTCTGGCTACTACTACCGCTTTAAATATGCCAATAGCTTCTGCTAATCCACTTGATTTCAGACTTCACAATCACACTCGTTATACTATAGTACGCATTCAGGTCTCGGATTCCAGAAACACTAATTGGGGACCAAATCTTATACAAGGGAATCCTTTGAGACCGGGTGAAGATACTAATATCAATTTTAACGGGCCTGTTAATTGGTGTTTGTTTGATATTAAGGCAGTTTTCTCTGATGGTGATTATGGCGAAAAATATGAAGTAAATCTCTGTCAAATAACTGATTTTTACTTCAATCCATAGCCTAACTCTCCTTTAATTGCACTTTTGATACCAATTCTCCCAGCTAGAACCACAAAAATTCTCTCACTAAATCACATTTTTATGTGGCTAAATTAAAGGGAATTGGTATTAATCAGGAAATCAAACATTGTCAACTAGGAGAAAAAATTATGACCAATCAATCTGTACCAAACTATCTGCCACAAGCCATTTTAGTCACACTTTTCTGCTGTTTACCTATTGGCATAGCTGCCATAATTCAGGCAGCACAAGTCAATACTAAATTACGAGCAGGAGATTATGAAGGAGCAATCTTAGCATCCGAACAAGCCAAAAAACTATGTTGGTGGAGTTTTTGGGCTGGCGTGGCGATATTCGCCCTCTACTTTTTCATTGGCTTAATGTCAGGATAGCATCTCCATCTTGCTCCCAAAAATTAACACTTACTAAAAACAGAAAAAATCATGTTGAAAACTTTTGAGTTTCTTCCAACCTTTTCTCTGCCAAATAAACGCTGGAACTTTTTGATAATTACTGCTATTATTTTGGGTGCAGTAGTAGTTCTCTACCTTTTCAATCCAGCAACTTCTAAATTATTTCCTCCGAGTCCATTCCATTTACTCACTGGATTATACTGTCCTGGCTGCGGAACTTTGCGAGCCTTACATCAGTTACTTCATGGACATTTAGGAGAAGCTCTGGGGTTAAATCCCCTGATGGTTATTTCACTTCCATTTTTGGCTTATGCTTACCTATCTTATGGAGTAGAAGCTATCGGGGGAAAACCCTTGCCCAACGTTTTTATCAGAGCTAAATGGATTTGGTTTTTGTTACAAGTGATTATTGCTTACTGGATTGTTAGAAATATTCCAGTTGTTCCCTTTTCTTGGTTAGCACCATAATCAAAGAAAGCTCAAGGGGTAATATCAGTTATCAGTGATTAATTACCCCATTGAAATCGCTTTCTAAGTTCATTGAATAGGAGTTAGGTAACAGCTATGTATTTAGGAATTGATTTTGGAACTTGCTACTCTAGCGCTGCTCTGATTCTTGATGGGATAGCCAAACCCATTAAAGAACCAAATACTAAAGGCTATTCTTTTCCCTCCAGTATTTTTGTCAATGAAAAAGGGGAAATTTTGGTCAGCCAAGTAGCAGAAAATTCACGACAAAAAGCACCCCATCATTACCGAAGAGAATTTAAACGGGATTTGGGGAGTCCAGATCCTTATAGCATAGGTAATTTTATTCTCTTACCTGAAGAATTAATTGCTCAAGTTATCCGGAAACTGAAAAGCGAAGCCGATAAAGTCATTGAAGCTAGAAGAGAAACCATCCTTACTGATGCAATTGTTACTATTCCTGCCACCTATTCCCCCTACAAAAGAAATCTAATGGAGCAATCAGCTATTAGCGCAGGGTTTAGCCATGTCAAACTTTTAGAAGAACCAGTTGCGGCAGCAATATACTATTCCCATAACGCTAAAATTCAAGAAGGAGAAATTATCTTAGTTTACGATTTAGGAGGAGGCACATTTGATGCCACATTAATTCAAAAACAAGATTCAGGCTATCAACTTCTCGGCATACCTAAAGGCCTATCTCATTGTGGAGGTATAGACTTTGATCGTCAAATCTATCAGCAACTTAAGAGCCAATGTAGCTTGGAGTTACGCCAACAAATTGAAGCCAAAAATGCTTGGTTAGCTAGAGCAATTGTTTCTGATTTATGTCGTGATCTCAAACATCAATTAAGTGAGCAAGAAATGGCAACAATTTATATCCCAATAGGATTGGGAAATGTGGAATCTTTTTCCCTGACTCGACAAGAGTTTAATGAAATGATTGCTCCCTTAATTCAAGAAACTATAGAATGTTGCGATCAAATGGTAAGAAGTGCGGCGATTAGTTGGAGTAATGTTAATCATCTTTTGTTAGTGGGAGGAAGTTGTCGTATTCCCTATGTAAAAGAGGCTCTAGAAAAACAATTTGAGTCTAAGTGTTTAATGGTAGATGATCCCGAATTGGCAGTTTGTTTAGGAGCAGCTATCTATGGAGTAGAAATAGAGTCTAATCAAGTCTCTGAATCAACGGTACAAAAAACTATATCAGAGCAAGAATCAAAAGTTCAAGACTCTATTAAATCTCCAAATAATTTAGAAACTTCAGCTAATCTGTATTACAGTCAGGGACTAGCAAGAAGTGACGAAAAGGCTTATTACAGAGCTATTAAAGAGTTTAATCAAGCTCTCCAAATTAAGCCAGACTATGCTGAAGTTTATTATGCAAGAGCTTTGGTTCGTCAAAGTTTGGAAGATATCCAAGGTAGTCTTGAAGATTTGCAGCAAGCTGCTAAACTTTTCTTAAATCAAAACTATCTTTCTGAGTATCAAAAAACTCTTGAAAAAATTCAAGAAGTTAATAAGCTTTCTAGTTCTCAGTCTACACCTAGTCAAATTAATACTAATGTTGAGCCTGAGCTAACTGTTGATGAAATATATCAGCAAGGACTAATATATATTAGTGGGACTTAAACGCCAAATAAAGATCAAATCGAGTATAATCGTTAAAGAGTAAGCACTTTACGTTGAAAGATCAGCGATGAAAGAGACAACCCCAGCCGCAATGCCCCCATGCT
>VYLJ01000046.1_pt1 | contig 30638 bp, 35 predicted proteins | sample 5114331 | NCBI WGS metagenome assembly VYLJ01 (sample SAMN12291791, study PRJNA351875) | freshwater metagenome | isolation source: freshwater lake | place: USA: Michigan, MSU2 Lake | collected 2011-08-16
CCAAGCCGTTCGATAACTTATTCCTGTTTTTTTTGCATAGTCTGATAGTTTCATATCTATATATTACCATGCTTGACTATATCTGACTATATTTGTATTGAAACTTTACAATACTAAATCCGTTGAGTATAGGCTACATATCAGGATAGGCAAGAGGCAATAGGCAAAAGGAGGAATAAATAATCAGTTTTTAATAACAGGATTTAGGATAAATCCTGTTTAAAAGGTATAGGGGAGTGGGGAGCGCCAGAGCAGGGAGAAACAATCCATGACTGGGGAGTTAATCACAGTATTAAAAACGGATTTGGTATCATCAAATCCTGATTCTCGGTGAGTTAAAATCTCCTAAAAAAATAGGGAGTATTTTCAGATCACTGATTATACTAAATCCGTTGAGTATAGGCTACATATCAGGATAGGCAAGAGGCAAGAGACAAAAGGCAAAAGGAGGAATAAATAATCAGTTTTTAATAACAGGATTTAGGATTACTGTTTACTGTTCACTGAAAATACTCCCCACACCCTGCCCCCAGGAAAAACTTTTTCCACATACCCTAACTAACTCAACGCTTCAAAATAATCGCGAATGTGATTATGTAGCTGGGATTGACGCAGTTTTTGCAAAGCTTTCAACTCAATTTGTCGTACCCTTTCCCGGGATAATTCCAAAGTGCGACCGATATCAGCCAAAGAATGGGATTTACCATCGAGAAAACCATAGCGCAATTCAATCACTTCTCGTTCACGAGCGGTTAAATCTGCCAATAGTTCTCTGATATCTCTTTGCAAAGATTCATAGACAAAATGATTTTCTGAAGACACTGCTTCGATTTCCAAAAGGTCTAATAATTCCGTATCTTTTTCCTTACCCACTTTTATTTCTAAGGAAACCGAACGCGGCACTGTCATCAACAATTCCCGCACAGCTTCAGGAGTCAGAGCTAACTCTTGGGCAATTTCCTCTACGGTCGCAGTGCGACCGCGCATTTGCGAGATTTTCCGTTGTGCCTTCTTAATTCTGTTGAGTTTTTCGGTAATATGAACCGGTAAGCGAATAATCTGGCTTTTAGTTGCGATCTCGCGTAGCGAGCGCGTTGCGACCGCTCTTGTCATTCCTTGACGGATCCACCAGTAGGCATAGGTACTAAAACGATAGCCTTTGGTGGGATCAAATTTCTTGACGGCGCGTTCTAAACCCAGGGTTCCCTCTTGAATCAAATCCAATAATTCTAAACCGCGATTCTGATATTTTTTGGCCACCGACACCACCAGACGTAAATTGGCCTTGATCATCTGTTCTTTGGCACGGGTACCAAGGGCAATAATTTCTTCTAATTCCCCCACTTCTAAGCCCGCTAGGTGCGCCCAACGCTGTTTCCCTGCTTTTAAAGCATTTTTTAACTCAGACACCCTGATTTGGGCGGTTTTTGCCCAGCGTTCTAGGGAGGGACGATGGGCTAATTGAGCGGTTAGCTGATCGCGCACCTCAATTAACTTGACAAATTGCTGTACTTGTGCATCACCTTGTTTAACGGCGGCGGCGCATAATTTCAGTAAAGACAGATGACGCTGTACCTGTTGCGCTTGTTCAACTTCCTCGTCCCGTTTGAGTAGAGGCACTCTGCCAATGTCTTGTAGGTATAAACGTACTAAATCGGTAGTTGTGCCGTTGCTGTAGCTTTTTTCGGGACTAGATACTAAATCATCTTCCAAATCACTGCCGAGAAAATCTTCATCCAGGTCGAGCGAGTTTTCCTTCAGTTTTAAGATAGAAAAAGAGGGACAGATAAATTCAGTTTCGAGCGTCGAGGGGTTAATTGCAGACATGATGGCTTCTCTAGGGGCGACTGTGATAGGAATTACAAACTTCTAAATCGTTTACCGTAGTCATAGCTTTCCCACTTAAGCGAGGAAATGATGCAGTCGGGAAAATTTTTTTCTCAAAAGTATTTATCTTTAAACTTAGAAGTTACAGCAATTCCATTGATTTAGAAGTAATTTCCCCTACAGTCCTATTCCTATCTATTCCTGATTTTGGAGATAATTACAGATTTGTTGCAGTTTAGCCAGGGCTTTTCCCGACTGTAAACATTGTTGTGCTTGCTGGAAAGCGGTGGGGATATCCGGGGCAATTCCACAGCGCCAAAGATAAAAACCACCGTTAAAAATTGCCGCATCGGTTAATTCATTATTTTCTCCAGCTAATAAACCCTTTAATTTAGCGGTGAGCATCTCTAAAGATTCGAGGGGATAATCCGAGGGACAGAAGCCATAATCGCGAGGATTTAGGAAAAATCGCTGAAAGGAAGGGGGATCGGTGGGATTTCCCAGACCGATAATCGCCGTCCGATTACAGGCTAAATCACAACTCCCCTCTAATCCTTTCACGGTGGTGAAGTGAGAGATATTTCTCAGAGCGAAAGTTTCGCGAAAACGATCTTCGGTGGGGGGATGAACAAAACCCGATATCTGATGAATATTACCCACAAAAGGCGACCACATTAACTCTACCGTGGCCATGGGCGGACGTTTACCGATTTGCTCCCGATAGGTAACAAAATTCTCTACTAGGGGAAAATGGCGCGGAATATAGAAAAAAGTGAATCCTGTGGTGATTAAACAGTCTTTCACTGCTGCTAAGGATAATTGACTAAAATCTGCTCCTAATTGCTGCCAGATTTCCCTCAGGGAAATACCGTATTTAGTCGGCATTCGATCGCCCCCGTGCAGGACTACGGGAACCCCCGCCGCCGCTAAGATTAAAGTAGTGATCGGAGTAACCGGGGCAGTGCGAGAGCGTCCATCGTAGGGATTGCCAAAAATAGCGATCGGATGCTGAAAAGAGGCTGATTCTAGGGTTATTTGCGGGCCAAGCTCGGCGTAGGCATCAAGCATTCCCGCTAACTCATCGCTGGTGGGGCGTTTAATGCGATGGGCAATCATAAAAGCACCGATTTGGGCCGGGGTTGCCTCTTGGGTTAACATCATCTTGGTGGCCATCGCCGCTTCGGGACGGGTTAAATTTCTGCCCGTATGGGTGCCACTACCGATCACTTTTAATAATTCTCGAAAAGTATCACTCATCTCAAGGAAAAAAATAAAGAGTAAATAGGGTTGGCTGAATAAATCTAAAAACCTTGTTGGATAAGACTTTTAGACTTGTTTTCCCTCAAAAAGTGCCGACCTTTGGAGTGATTGGGGGGAAAATCCCTGGACTTTTTCCCTGAAAATCCACACCCCACACCCTGCCCCTAGGAAAAGCTTTTTGCCGCAAACCCTAAATAGGATTGATTGGGATTGCTAAGGCTGGACGGGGTGGTTTTCTAAGCTTTTAACCACACTTTGATTCATTTGCCGCACTAATTGACAAAAATGAGCGATCGGTGGTATCTGTAGGCGATCGCTAGTGGTGACAAGGACTACCTGACGGGTGAGACGATGACTAAATTTACCATTGTTAAGATGGGGATTTTCGCTACTAGGGGAAGCAAGAGGACGAATGGCGAGGGTGGCATCGCTACGGGCCTCCATCAGGGCGGATTGGGGCAGAAGAGCGATAATATTACCCTGACGCACCACACCGCGAAAAGCATCGAGGGTGTTTAATTCCATGACGGTTTTCAGGTGGGCATCCTGACGGGAAAACCATTCTTGTACTAATCTTTGCATTCCGTAGCCGTCTTTGAAAACCACTTGCGGATAGGGGATTAATTCTGACCATGGCACTTCTTTGTATTGGGCGAGGGGATGATTAGCGGCCATGAGAATTTCGATCGCTTCTTGGTATAATACCTCGACCACCATCTCCGGGCTAGAGGTGAGAAAACGATTATTCATTACCAACGCCACATCTACTAAACCATCCCGCAGCACTTTTAAGGCGCGATCGCTGCCTAGGGCTGTAACTCTTAACTGAACTTCTGGGTATTCAGCACAAAATTTCGGCAAAATCGGCGGTAAATAGTGGGCGCACACGGAATGAATCGCCGCCACGCACAATTCTGGCTGTTTTCCTGCCTGTAGGTCGGTGATTTCCTCGTGAATATTCGTCCATTCTTGACAAATTCGTTTCGCCCGGGGCAGTAATTTCTCGCCAGCAATGGTTAATTTCGCTTGGGCGGTACGATGAAAAAGAGGTAAGCCCAAATCGGTTTCTAGGGATTGAATCTGGCGGCTGATAGTCGATTGGGTGACTCCACACTGGCGCGCGGCTTGACCAAAATTGCCCGTATCGGCTACGGCTAAAAAGGCTTGCAATTGCTCGATCCGCATTCTTTCTCGTTTTAATTACATTCCGTCATGACCTTATGACGATAACGAATTTTATTCTGACTTTTGGTAGAAATTGCTACCGTTTTCTCAGTTATCAGTTATTTCAGCGGTCAGCCTTGAACTACTTCTCGCTCATAATTGGGCTGTTGAACTGTCTTTTTTCTGGCAGATTCAACAATCCTGATTTCATCAGAATATTTTCTACCTTGCTAGGGATTACTAGGAAGGTAATCTGGGATAAAGTTAAGTAGGTAGGTGTTAAAAGTTGTCAGAGTAACCTTTAGGGTGGTTGGGTTTCGCTTAAACAAGCGACTTGAGCTATTTTCGACCCAGTATTGTTGCGCTCAACCCAACCTACGAGCGATGCGATCGCTGCGCTTTTTTCTGGCTTGAGATTTTGAGTTTTACGGCAACTGCTTGAGTTTTTTTGAATTACCTCTTGACAATCAAGACAGTCGCTACGAGGCGATGCGATCGCACTTATCAACTTCAATGAATGAGTAAGGTGCGTTCCCAAAAGTCGCTCGGTGGAGTGGTAGAACTGACCTTAGGGAACGCACCCTACGGCTACGGCAATAGCGACCGCATTGCTGTTGCGATCGCTATGAACCTGAGCTAAAACAAGCTACATCACGCGTAGTTTTGCAATCACTGGACGATGATCAGATACACCTGAAGGCAGTGTGATGACCTGATCAACCCTGACATTTTGGCTGACGAAAATGTGGTCAATGGGAATTTTTAGAGCTTGTTTCCAATGATCGAGATGGGATAGCGATCGCGCTTCGTCAGTATAAAACCAGGTTGGATTTAGTCCATGCCCTAGATTGACACTGCGTAATCCTGAGTTAATGATAAAGTTGCGAAAATAAATCGACCAGGAGGTGAGGTTAAAGTCACCCATTATTACGGTAGTGATTGACTGCTGTGCTGCATAGGCTGCCAGGGCCACCATCGCCTGGTTACGATTGATAAAGTTAGGCATGGATATAGGGGCAAGGGGATGGGCAACAACAACCCGAATGGGGTGTCCTGTCACATTAACGCTTGCGAATAGGCTATGGTGGCGGGTTCCCAAGTTGTCAGTCGTCGCCTCTGTAATGGGATAGCGGCTAAATAAACTCAGTCCGCCTCCCGTTGCGCGGTAATAGTAAGGATAAAGATCCTGCACATTGTCTAGTAGCTCTGCTGCCTGCCCCTTGAACGGTTCAACTAACCCGAATACATCTACGGGATTTGCCCGAACCAGGTCAGTCACGGCACTGGTCTCCCATAGTTGGTAGTTGACGTTGTAGGTCATTACAGTCAATGGGAAACCACCAGTTCTAGCATCTCGCAACCTCGGAACATACCAAGTACCAATTGTGCTGGCATAAAACCCCAGTCCGACAGCTAACGTGATCATCAATTTCCAGCGCGAAGGGCGGAACTTGGGTAAAAACAGAGCCAACAGCAAGATCAAAGTCAAGCCCGCAAACCAAAGATAGCCTGTCCCCACAATCTCAAAAAACCATAGCTTATACCATACTCCAGGGGTGAAGCTGATTAGCAACAGGCTAAGTGCCATCGACCACAGCAAAATACTGGTCAGCATAACATCTATTGAAAATCCAATGACTTTGTCACCGGGGACTAACCAGATATTATACGAAAACTTTCCACACATCACCCCCAATACACATTTTAAAAAAAATCTTTCTCTATATTACTCTCAAATAGAGCGATCGCAAGAAACTTTCCCAATAACACGACAATAAGTCTGTTATGCCGATTAGCACATTTTTTTATGAACCCTCCACCACTACCAGAGCAGCGATCATACTAATGTAAGAAATAGATGATCTATCCCCAATTAAGTGCTAATCTGGCAGAGGATATTAGATTACCTAGACTTATCAACTTCAATGAATGAGCAAGGTGCGTTCCCCAAAATCGATCGGTGCAGTAGTAGGACTGACCTTAGGAAACGCACCCTACGGCTACGGCAATAGCGATCGCACTTATAATTTGCCTAAAATTCTTTTGGCAATTTGAGATGGAACTCGAATGGGCATAATACTGTTTAGTTCATTATCTGCTCCATCATGAGTTCGATAGAAGAAGGGTACATGAGCACTTAGCGTCGAATATTCAGAGCTTTTGGGAAAAGATTCAAGTTCTTCAGTTCTCACAATTTCATAGAAACTACTGCCGTCAATTGAAGGAAACTGACCAATCAACAGATATTTTTCATCATTATCTTCTACCTTCCAGGATGGAAATGAGTAGTAATTCCTGTATCCAGACTTCCTCTCTAAATCAATCGAGTCACCATTAAGACATTTGATGGTAATCCTTTCTAACCTCTTGTGCTCCTCCCTGTAAAAATCAAGACCATCCTCAAAAATTTCACCAGGATATCTCCTCTCAAGTTCATCACCTTGACTTAATAGATAATTCACAGTCTCAGGATATAAGGGATAGTCTTGAGTACCAGTCAACTTTGATAGGATGTACGCCGCTCTCTCCTGTGGAAGGGCACTGATTAAAAAGTCAACTAAATTCTGCTCTTCTTCTGTAGTTTCCGCATTATCAAGTGTTAATTCTAATTGTCGAAGAACTTCACCAATTAATCCATCAAGAGATACGCTCATACTACGACGATCTCTTAACTCACTGACTTCAAATGATTTAGTCTTTGATTTAGCCATGTCAAACCCTCTTTACATAATATAGTAGCTATGGTACTGGGAAAACAAAATCTCGAAAAGTGTTGAAGTGAGGATATTCGTTAAGAAGCCGTTGCGTTTGTGATGACATTGAAAAATTTAGAGATGTAGAATCAGATAGATCGGATACTTGGATAGAAAATTCATTTTTTGTTAGTGAAATTATCATACCTCTAAACTCTTCTTCCATTAGAATTGCGAGATTAATGGCAATATCCTGCACTGATATAAATTGAAAAGTTGAGTTTTTCAAAATTCTTAATCCATCTATCACGAATGATAAATATTCTGGATTCCAAGGGTCTAATCTACCATTAAGCTGTCCCTTCCTATCAAAGGTCAATGTCATACCATAGTTTCGTTGAAGCTCTTCTGCTTCTAGAATTGTATTGCTTAAGACATGAGCAATTAATTCAGCCTCATCGCTTGCCTTATCCAAATTATTAAGATAGCTTAATACATCATTTTGGTTGGCAGAATTTGAAGGCAGTTTTGATTGAATTGATTTTTCTAGTATCTTTTCTATAATTGATAAATCAAGTTGACAGCGTGCCGAGGTAGGCAGAACAGAAAATTGTCTGCGTGCATAATTAATTGCTGCAACCAATTCTGCTTCTCTATTAAAAAAGTACCTTTTATAGGGATTGCCTAAGCTTGTCAGAAATGCGCTATATTGATCAAAAAAACCTTGTTCTTCTAAAACCTTAAAAGTTATTATATGGTCGAGAATGTCATGGTTAATAAAGCTAACTTTCGAGTTAGCCATTTTGTTTATTTCTAACATCCTTACTTCACGAATTTCATAAGTTATCGGTATGTCTTGATTTGTTCTGCGACCTATAAAAATACATAAGTCATTAAAGTTAGAAATCAAGCCAGTACGACTATCGAAAATAAAATTATCAAGACGCTTTATTTCTATTGACTGGTTTATGAATTGATCTATGGTAATTATGATAGTTAGAGGATCATGTAAGATCAAGCCAAGTTGCTCTTTTGAACATTGATCTGATTGTTTTTTAATCCTCTTTATATAAGTTTCTCTGTCATATTGACAAATTCTATTTACTATTATTTGAAGCTTATTGGTTATATTTAAAAAGGTTATTATATTTATAATATCTTGATTAATTTGTTGATCAAGAAGACAATCAACTGAAAGAGCTAATTGGGTAAGAAAAGCTCCCGCACAAGTGACACTCCAGCGATCCATACGTCCTGAATAGCCTTCACTCGCAAGAAATTCTTTGATTAATTGAACAGCACGGTGTCGTATCTCTAAGCTATAAAGAAGTACGACATAATCAGGATCGCGTGAAAAAGGACGCAGTATTTTACGTTCATTCGTCTCCGCATACAAAGCCGCTATACGAGCATCTCGCAACATAATAAAACAGTTGGGTTACTGTCCAGTTGTCTCTATTCTAGCTCGACCAGGAAAATTGTTAAAGAATTACTCTCAGTTACGAGTGCAAGACCTCCACCCAGAGCCAGCTAAATAGACATTATAAATAAACCTTCCCTATATCACACCAAATATACACTTTTTTAAAAATCTTTCTGTATATTAACAGAGCGATCGCAAAAAACTTTCTTGATAAAATGACAAGGAGCCTGTTATGCCGATTGGGAATAGGGAAGTGTGGAGCAGGGAAATTCCACTAAAACCCTAAAACCCAATACCCAACCGCCAAAACCTAAAGCTCAACAGTTAAACCCTAACAGCTAACGCACCGATCGAGCAATCAATCATTATTATAGAGACAGTAACAAATATTTATGAAACTTCATGCTTATTAATCGCCTTGGCATCGATCGCGGGAAAAAATTCCTTAAAGAGACTATCTTGTTCGGAAATGACCCTAATCCCGAATTAATTGGCATTTTAGGGGTTTATTTCGTACAGGGCATTCTCGGACTCTCCCGATTAGCGGTTAGCTTTTTTTTAAAAGACGATTTGGCCTTGAGTCCCTCCCAGATGGGGGCATTAATCGGAGTGGCGGCGATTCCTTGGGTGATTAAACCAGCTTTTGGCTTTCTTTCGGATGGTTTGCCTATTTTTGGCTATCGTCGTCGGCCTTACCTAATTTTATCGGGAATTCTCGGTGTTTTAGCTTGGTTGGCCCTAGCCACTGTGGTGGAGAATGCTTGGCAAGCGACGGCGGCGATCCTGCTTGGTTCCCTTTCTGTCACCATTAGTGATGTCATCGTCGATTCTTTGGTAGTAGAAAGGGCGCGCAAAGAGTCCTTCACTCAATCCGGTTCTCTACAGTCCTTAACTTGGGGAATATCGGCGCTAGGCGGCTTAATTACGGCTTATCTGGGAGGTTGGTTACTAGCACACCTCGGTACTCGTCCTGTCTTCGCTCTCACCGCTATTTTTCCCCTGATTGCCTCAGCCATGGCGTTTTTAATCACAGAGGAAAAAGTCAAGAATAATAATGATGCACAATCCACGCCGAAAGTCAAGGAGCAAATCGGGCAATTATGGTCAGCCATTAGACAAAAATCAATTTTATTACCCACTGCCTTTATTTTCCTCTGGCAGGCTACTCCTAGCGCCGATTCTGCCTTTTTCTACTTCACCACCAACGAGTTAGGATTTGAACCGGAATTTTTAGGACGAGTGCGCTTAGTCACCAGTTTAGCCTCGATCCTGGGCATCTGGGTATATCAACGGTTTTTAAAAGCGATTTCCTTTCGTTTAATTTTGGGTTGGAGTACGGTGATTTCTGCGCTTTTAGGGATGACTACCCTACTCTTAGTTACCCATACTAATCGAGCGCTCGGTATTGACGATCATTGGTTTAGTTTGGGGGATAGTCTCATCCTCACCGTCATGGGACAAATTGCCTTTTTACCCGTCTTAATTTTATCGGCCCGTCTTTGTCCCGTGGGCATTGAAGCATCTCTATTCGCTTTATTAATGTCCATCTGGAATATGTCAGGATTAGTTTCCCAAGAAATCGGCGCTTTATTAACCCATTGGTTGGGAGTCACCGAAACTAATTTTGATAACCTTTGGTTATTGGTGGTGATTACTAATCTCTCTACTCTCCTACCTTTACCCCTAATTAAATGGCTACCTTCTACGGATCCCCAATCTCAGGAAGTCAAGAAAACTTTTCCCCCCGCAGAAGTCTTTGAACATCATGTTACTGGTTCTTTAGCTGAACCCGGTTTTATTCCCGAACTTGTCCCCGAATTAATCGACACAAGAGATTGACAGTTCAGAAAAGGGGTTTCTCAAAGAAACCCCTTTTCTATGGCATTCATCTTGCTTAATTGAGAACAGTTTTTAACTTTTCCAAGACAGAATTGTTTAACGTAATTTTTCCCATTCTTCTCTACTAATATTTGCTTGTTGTAAAATTTTAGCCAGCAAGCTTTTACTGATATCTCCTTGGTGTGGATTAGGAATCCAGATTTTTAATTTTCCCTGCACCATATATTGATGATTTCCTCCTACCAGAGGACCAGAAAATCCCAGCTTTCTCAACTGGCGAATTAACTCTTTCCTTTTGATGGGGGCAAAAGGTGGCATCAGGCGATTTTTTGTTGAGGGGTTAGATTGATACCGTCAACAATCGGTAACTGATGCTGTAAGCGTAGTCCTAAAATAACCCAGCCTTCCAAAACTTCCTGTAACTGTTCCTTAGTAGCTTCGAGAGTTGTTTCATTAGCATATACTCCCTCAAATCCCGGAATTTCTCCATAAAAAGTACCGTCTTCTAGAACTTCATAAGTTGCCAGTTCCATTGCTTGTTTTAGATATTTTGTTAGCATCATTGACAGGAATAAAGCTCAGTTATTGTCTCGAAGATTGTCGATGTGATTATCAGTTGTTTTGAACTTGGCGATAATTTTGCCCTGTTTCTCCAGAAAACGGGTTTCTCAAAGAAACCCGTTTTCTAGCTGCGCGACTAATCGCTTCTTCTAATTGTAATCCAACTAATTCCATCTCTTGACAATTGCGGTGTGCTTTTGCCAAAGTTTCTTTAAGTTGATCAGAATCCCAGGGAAGCTGAGAAATAAAATCCATAATTAACTCCATTTTCTAGGTATAATTTGTCAGAAAGGAAGATAATGAATTTGACCTTCTAATTCTCCCTCAAGACTGCACTCAAGAAGGAGCAATATATCTTTAATTACCCGTCCGATGGGCGCATTTACGCTAATTTCAATGACTCCTGGCATTGGTTTATATTCTGCTACCCGTTCATAGGCATAAAGCGTAATTGTTGCCACATCGTGGGTAAGCAGTATTCGATCCTCTTGGGCTGCCCATTCCAATATAATTGGGTCAGCTTCACCAGATAAACCAACATCTTGGACACGAACAATATCAATATCTGGTTTATGGCGCAGCAAGCCTCTGACAATCGTATTATCAAAGTTTTCATCAGCCAGCAACTTCATGTCAATCGCTCTGCTTGACGAGCCATTAATTTATCTCGCAATTCCTGAGAAGCGAACCTTGCTTCATTTATTTCGCGAATCTCTTGTGCTTGTTGCTGTCGTTGCTGTAAATAGGCTTCAACTTCTTGCTGGTGATTGAGATAAAATCCAATTGTGGCATACACATCAGCTAACTTTAATGAAGGATAGCGACAGATAATTTCCTCAGCCGTCGCCCCTTGTTGGAAGACGGCAATAACAGTATCTAGGGTGACACGAGTTTTACCGACTCGGACAACACCATCAGGATGAGTTTCTAAAGGAATAGGTTCGGCAGCAACTATTAATGTCATTACAATTTGTGGGTCAATTAATTGCCTGAATCTAGCATAGCGCCAATTACCAATTCTTTAACTAAACTGCGGATAGGGGCAAGCACGGGGGCATTGCCCCTACGGAAGAGGTTTTTAGTTCCAATGGCGCTTAAGTGCCGCTCCCGCCCCCAGCAAGCCTAGGGCCAGCAAACCCAGGCCAGAGCTTGATTCAGGAACAGAAACGGGAGCAATAGGAGTCCCCTGCAAGTTCAGCGTCCAACTGCCGAGAGCGCCAGTATTAAGCTCTGCATTATCCGAAATGGTCAGCCGCCAGTCGCCAGCGGTCTGGGATCCACCCAAGGAAGTGAGCATGGGAACGAGGGTGCTGCTACTGGCACCGGTGGGGAAGTAGTTACCAGAGGGGATGACAAAAGAACTATTTCCTGAAGCCGCTACCGCCCAGATGTCGCCGGTAAAGGCATCGTTAAAGCTGTAGGTGCCGTTGAAGTTGCTGGAGTCGCCGAACCCTTCAGAACTAACCCGCCCGATGCGGTTGAACAGAGATACTGTTGTGTTGGTTGGGACGTAGGTGAGATTGGCGATCAGATCACCTATCCAGGTGTGGGTTAGGTTATCGAGGGTGACGGTGATGTCGGTAATCAGGAAGTTGGAACTGGTGGGAACGGTAATAGTGCTGGAAGCACCTGTGGCGTTGTCCTCGGGGATGCTGAAACCAGTACCAGTTCCGGTAAAGGTAACGGCACTGGCGGGGAGGACGGTCAAACTAGCGATCGCGCTAACTGTGCCGGCGAAGACAACACCGACACCAGACAGAGATTTGAAGGTAGTTGTAGTATTCATTAGCAATTTTGGGCAAATTTCACTGATATCTTCCCCCCCCCCCGATTTTGTCAAATATCGCTTTTTTATCGATTCTATAAGTTTTATTTATGTAAGTCTAGAAAACGGGTTTCTTCCAGAAACCCGTTTTCTAATGTAATCCCGCAGTGCTATATCATAGACTTATCAAACTTGACAAGTCTTGTCTATGCTTTCAATAGAATACCTAACTGACCAAAACGGACAAACCAAAGCCGTTGTTATTCCGATTGAACTATGGAGACAAGTATTTCCCCAAGAAGATATGTCTTGTGAAGAGTTCACCGAAGCAATAGAAGACTACTGCCTTAACCAAGCCATGGATAAGGCACAGCAGAGTCCACTATTAGATATCGAAGAGGCACTGGCTTATTTGGAGGAATAGATTTACCTTGAAGGTTCAATATCGAAAAAGATTTCTCAAAGATTTGAAGGCATTGAAAAACCAGCCTGTTTATGAACAAATTTTACAGCTTGCTTTTAGAGATTTACCCAATGCCAAGTCATTGCAGGATATTGGTAATGTCAAGCCAATGAAGGGAGCTACCAATCGCTACCGAATACGCCTTGGTGAATATCGATTAGGAATAGCAGTTGTTGATAATAACATTGAGGTAATGCGGCTCCTACACCGACGTGAATTTTATCGCTACTTTCCCTAAATATTTATTGATTATTTGTGGTTTTATCCAGAAAACGGGTTTCTGGAAGAAACCCGTTTTCTGTAGAGAGGTGCGATCGCTTGTGGAAGATCGGGTTTGAAATATTTGTAATCTTTGATACAAATCTCTCGATTATCTGTTCTTAAGATGAAGGCTGGTGTTGCTAATTGATCGGGAAAGAGGCCGGCGCAAGCAGATAAAAACCGCAGAGAAGCTTGTGCCGTGGGATCAAAATTATTAAGCGGAGAATAGCCTCTGACCGGAATTCAACATCAAAGTTAGTAGGAAACTTGTCATCGCCTAAGTAAAGTAACCCTTTATCCACGACACAAAACAATAGGAAAAATACTTATGAGTTATGGAACCCGTGTTCAAGCTATCTCTCAAGTCACAGACCGTAAACCCCTACCGAGCAAAATTCCTCAACGTTTAGAGGCTCTGTGGGCAACCGATGTCTTTACCCTGAGCAAAATGCAGGCCAGTCTTCCCAAAGACGTATTCAAATCGGTCAAAAACACGATTTTAACCGGGGGAAAATTAGACGTTTCCATCGCCAGTGCGGTAGCGGCAGCGATGAAAGATTGGGCCACGTCCAAAGGGGCGCTGTACTATGCCCACGTCTTCTATCCGATGACCAACGCCACCGCCGAAAAACACGATGGTTTTATCTCCGTGCAGAGCGACGGTTCGGTGATCACGGAATTTACGGGCAAAGTCTTAGTACAGGGAGAACCGGACGGGTCTTCCTTTCCTAACGGCGGACTTCGCTCCACCTTTGAAGCGCGGGGTTACACCGCTTGGGATGTCACCAGTCCCGCCTACGTCATGGAGACGGATAATGGTGTCACCCTGTGTATCCCCACGGTTTTCATCTCTTGGACAGGAGAAGCCCTCGACAAAAAAACGCCGCTTTTACGCTCGATTTCATCGATGAGTAAAGCCGCCACCAGGGTGCTTAAGCTCTTAGGACATACGGAAGTCGCCCCCGTTAACTCCAGCTGCGGCGCTGAACAGGAATATTTCCTAGTAGATGCTCATTTTGCCCATAGTCGCCCCGATTTACTGCTCACCGGTCGCACCCTATTTGGTAAACCCGCCGCCAAGGGTCAACAGTTCGACGATCATTATTTTGGCGCGATTCCCGAACGGGTTCAGGTGTTTATGCAGGAAGTGGAGGAAAGAATGTATCGCCTCGGCATTCCGGCCAAAACCCGCCATAATGAAGTCGCCCCCGGACAGTTCGAGATTGCCCCCTTTTTCGAGGCTGCTAACGTGGCCAGTGACCATCAGCAGTTAATTATGACTTTGCTGAAAAGTACGGCTAAAAAACACGGTTTTGTTTGCCTACTGCACGAAAAACCCTTTGCGGGAATTAATGGTTCAGGAAAACACGTTAACTGGTCCGTCGGCAACGCTACCCAGGGCAATCTGTTGGATCCGGGCGATACTCCCCACGCTAATATGCAGTTTTTGTTATTCTGTGGGGCGGTAATTCGTGGTGTTCACAAGTACGGGCCGCTTTTACGCGCAGTGGTGGCTACCGCCAGCAATGATCACCGTTTGGGGGCAAATGAAGCTCCTCCCGCCATTATTTCCGTATATTTGGGCAGCCAGTTAGAAAAGGTATTCGACCAAATTAGCCAAGGACAAATTGAGGGTTCTGATGCCCCAGGGTTGATGGATCTCGGTGTCGATACCCTGCCGGTATTCCCCAAGGATCCTGGCGATCGCAATCGTACCTCTCCTTTTGCTTTTACGGGCAATCGCTTTGAATTCCGCGCTGTGGGTTCTAATCAGTCAGTTTCCGGTCCGCTGGTGGCGATGAATACGATTCTAGCCGATTCCCTGACTTGGGTGGCGGATAACTTAGAAAGCCGGATGAAAGCTGGGGAAGACCTCAATACTGCCGCCCAGGGTGTTCTTAAGGAGATCATGGACAAACACAGGAATGTGATCTTCGGAGGTAACGGATATTCCCCAGAATGGCACAAAATGGCGGTAGAAGAGCGCGGTTTGGCTAATCTCCGCACCACTGCCGATGCTTTACCCGTGCTGAGGGCCGATTATATTGAAGAACTGTTTACCCGCATGGGTGTGCTTACCCCCGTGGAACTGGAAAGTCGTTTTGATGTCTATGCGGAACAGTATTTGCTGGCCATCGAGGTGGAAGCGAAACTGGTGGTGAGTATGGCTAAAACGATTATTTATCCCGCTGCCGTTCGCTACTTGTCAGAATTGTCCTCGGCGATCGCTAATGCGGCGGCGATCAGCATCGAGATAGATAAGGAAAGCGCCCAAACCGTCTCGAATCTAATTAAATTACTGATGGATAGCGTCAGCAAACTGAGTGCAGCCATGGCTAAACACGATTTTGACTCGATCGAGGAACATATGCAGTATTCCGCTCAAACGATCCGTCCCTTGATGGATAAGGTGCGCGAATATGCTGACACACTGGAAGGGGAAGTGGCCGACAATTTCTGGCCGCTACCTACCTATCAAGAAATGTTGTTTGTTAAATAACATGACGGCAAGGAGGGGGTAAATAGCTGGAAAAATGATTGGCCACCCCCTTCTTTTTAGCTGTTATCGAAACAACCCTGGGTGCATCTCATTTTTGGCCTCTCAAAAATTAATTATGCAAGAACTCTATAGTAGGGTTGATTCATGAATCAACCCTACCCAAACCCTAGAGCGCATTAGTTTTTCGGTGGGATGCTTACAGGCAGCTGCTGATATATCTGTAATAATTTAAGGGTCACTGATAATTGCTGATTGTCGGTATTTCTGCAAATGTGAGATGCACCCAACAACCCTTGTCTAAAACCTCGCCTTCTAGTCAGATTCTTCCCTCCTGCCTCCTGCCTTCGTTAGCTCTGGTAGTTTTAAGTTATGTTAAGAAAAGTAAATATAAACTTAAAACTACCATGGTATTAACTCCGACAATTGGCGAAAAATCCTATAATCGTCAGGATTGGCAAAAAGGCTATCAATCCCAACCTAACGAGTACGATTACGAGGTAGAAGACATTGAGGGGCAAATTCCCCCCGATTTACAGGGTACAGTCTTTAAAAACGGCCCCGGTTTACTCGATATCGCTGGCACTGCGATCGCTCATCCCTTCGATGGGGATGGTATGATCAGCGCGATTAGCTTCAATCATGGGCGCGTACATTATCGTAATCGTTTTGTTAAAACCGAGGGTTATCTCCAGGAACAGAAAGCGGGAAAACCCCTTTATCGCGGTGTTTTCGGCACGAAAAAACCGGGGGGAATTTTCGGCAATGCTTTTGATTTGCGTCTGAAAAATATTGCTAATACTAATGTTATCTACTGGGGTGATAAATTACTGGCACTTTGGGAAGCGGCCGAACCCCATCGCCTCGATGCTAAAACCCTTGATACTATTGGTTTAGACTATCTCGATGGTATCTTGGAAAAAGGCGATTCTTTTGCCGCTCATCCTCGCATCGATCCCGCTTGTATCTTCGATAATCATCAACCTTGTCTGGTAAATTTTGCCATTAAAACGGGTTTGTCGAGTGCCATTACTCTCTACGAAATTAGTCCCACGGGTAAGTTATTACGTCGTCATACCCACAGTATACCTGGCTTCTGTTTTATCCACGATTTTGTTATTACTCCCCACTACGCTATCTTTTTCCAAAACCCGGTTGGTTATAATCCTTTTCCCTTTCTTTTTGGGTTAAAAGGTGCGGGGGAATGCGTCATCAATCAACCGGACAAGTTAACTAAGATTATTATTATCCCCCGGGATCCTAACAAAAGAGAAGTGAAAGTTTTAGAAACTCCATCAGGTTTTGTCTTCCATCATAGCAATGCTTTTGAACAAGGGGAGAAAATTTATATCGATTCTATTTGTTATCAATCCTTACCACAACTGGATTCAAATAGCAGTTTTCAATCGGTAGATTTTGATAGTTTAGCTCCCGGACATCTGTGGCGATTTACACTAAATTTATCAGAAAATACCGTTACAAGAGAATGTATTCTAGAGCATTGTTGTGAATTTCCCAGCATCAATCCTGCAAAAGTTGGTCGAGATTACCGTTATTTATACATAGCTGCCGCTCATCATGCCACCGGTAATGCTCCTTTGCAAGCAATCTTAAAACTGGACTTATTAACGGGAGAAAAACAATTACATTCTTTTGCTCCCCGGGGATTCGCAGGTGAGCCAATTTTTGTGCCTAAACCCGATGGAATCGCTGAAGATGATGGTTGGTTATTGGTAGTTACTTACGATGCGGCCAATCATCGATCGAATGGGGTAATCTTAGATGCTAAAGATATCACTAATTCCCTAGCAGTTATCCATCTTAAACACCATATTCCCTACGGGTTACACGGTAGCTGGACTAGACAATGTTTTTAATTTAATTCCCTAGGGGTGGATTGAAAACCCACCTTTGCTAAACTTTACTCTTGAGAGCCTTCTTGTAGTAGCCAAAAACCAGCGAAGGATTCCGATTCAGGGTTAGATTGAATGGCTAAAAAATGCAGATTATTCGCTTTTTGTTTAGCTTCTTCAAAGTTTTTGGCTTCCTTTAAAGTCTCGGTATTAGTGACGTTGACGAGAATCCAGCTATCACTAGCACCAGTTTCTAAACGCAGCAGAGGACGAGAACCAGTTTCTAACTTTAAATAGGCCATTTCTAACCCTGACATCCAACCAGCTAGGGGTAAAGCGCGGGGGGAAAAAATAACTAAACCGGGGATTTTTAGATTCTCATCTAATCCCATTCCTAGTATAGGCAAATTTTCTCCGAAGCTAATATCCCAATCTTTTAGATCATGAAAAGAAGACAATTCTAGCGTAACAAAAGCCCATTTATCTGCCTTATCTCCCCGGACAGCATCGGGAAGGGGAACAGCATTTAAAGGGGGATAATTAACGGAAGCGGTTTTAGTTAAATTTTGATCATAACCAACTTCTTGGGGGTAGAAATTAACCATTCTTTCTTCTATCCATCTAGTTAAAGCATGAGTGCGACGACTAGGGGAAGCGGGAATACCGATATCCTCGCAAGCTTTGCTAATCATGTTATTCATCTGACGACGGAAAAAGCGAATTTTTTTGGGAGTTACCCCCGCTTCCTTGATAGCTGCAGTAATTGCCTCTCCTAACCATTGGGAATTAACCATCGTATTAGGACAATAACTGGCATATTTAAATATTGTATCGGAGGAGCGATCGATTGTTGCCGGAGTTTCACAGATTAATAATTCCCATCTTTTTTTATTATTTTCATCCACCACCGGCCGCGAATAAAAATCAAGTTCCCAAATAGTCATATTTTTTTCAGTTATCAGTTGTCAGTTATCAGTTATCAGATTTGAGTTTTAAGTAGGTGGGTGGAATTAAATATAAGATGAACGTAGGTTGGGTTGAAGCATGAAACCCAACACCCGCTCATGTTACGCTACCGCTAACCCATCCTACAAATAATTGTGCCTCCCTACTTTAAGTGTGCAGTATGTATTAAGTGGGCAGTATTAAATAGCAGCTTCCTACTGTCTTTTCACTGATTACTGCTCACTGATTACTGCTCACTGCTCACTGAAAAATCCCCTATTCCCGACAACAGTACGAACGCGGTAGATGGGACGTTTTTGGGATTCATGGTAAGTTCGCATCAAAATTTCTGCCAAAAGACCAAAACAGAGTAATTGTACCCCAGTTAAAAAGAATAACACGGCCAGGATTAACAAAGGTCGATCGCCGATTTCTTGTCCGAAACCGAGTTTGAGAATAGTCAGATAAGTGCCTAGAATAATCCCCACTACCATCGATAACAGTCCGTAGAGTCCAAAAATGTGCATCGGACGGGTGAGGAACTTTTTCATAAAAAAGACAGTAAATAAGTCCATAATCACGCGAATTGTGCGACCTAAACCATATTTACTCTGTCCGAACCGTCTAGCGTGGTGATTAACGGGAATTTCGGTTATTTTTGCCCCTTCAATAAAAGCCAATGCGGGTAAAAAGCGATGTAATTCCCCGTAAAGATTCATATCGGCGACTAATTCGGCTCGATAGGCTTTCAAAGAACAACCGTAGTCGTGTAATTTGACCCCTGTTACCTTTGCTATCAGCCAATTAGCTATTTTTGAGGGTAAAAGCCGTTTTACCCGGTCATCTTGGCGATTTTTGCGCCAGCCACTCACGAGGTCATAACCTTCCTCTAATTTGGCCAATAATAGGGGTATATCATTGGGATCGTTCTGTAAATCGCCGTCGAGGGTAACGATTATCTGTCCCGTGGCATAATTAAATCCGGCAGCCATGGCGGGGGTTTGTCCGTAGTTGCGTCGCAATATTACCGCCTTGAGATCATCGCGATTTTTGGCTAAATTAGTTAAAACCTCGGTGGAACCATCCTTAGAACCGTCGTCAACACAGATTATCTCGTAGTTAATTTGATAAGAACGCAAAATCGTGGCGATACTCTCGACGAGATGGGGGATACTGTCCACTTCGTTATAAATGGGAACCACTACCGATAAAGTCTGGATAGCAGCCTGCGGGTTTGGTTCGTTGACACTGATGGACGGTGTAATCGGGGACATATTTGACTGACGCAGGGACGTTTTGGGGCGATTGTATCACAATTCAGTTATCAGTTATCAGTTATCAGTTATCAGTTATCAGATGTGAGTTGTCAGTTCACTGATTACTGTTTACTGTTCACTGTCCACTGTTCCCTGAAAATACCCCCCACTTCCCCACTTCCCCACTTCCCCACTTCCCACACCCTACACCCTACACCCTACACCCTACACCCTACACCCTACACCCCAATTCCCACTTCCCCACACCCTACACCCTACACCCTACACCCTACACCCCAATTCCCACACCCCACACCCCACACCCCACACCCCTTATCCCTGTTCCCCTTTCTCTGTTTCCTTTTTGGCTAAAATTGCCTGACGAAAACCTAAGACGACGAGAATATTGGAGAGGGTGAGGAAAAGTTCGGCACTGCCGTGTAACCAATCGACGTTGGCTAATTCTTGACCATAGTGGATTTTGGCGTAGATACCGGCAGGAATGGTGATAAAAACGAAGATTAACAGCACATAAAAGCCAATTAGGGCTAAAAGAGGCATTTTTCCCGAACGAGTGACAAACCAAAGAAACCCCAGATAGGGAAACAGGGAAATGGCAAATAAACTCTCTTTATTCATTGTTAACGCTAATTTTACTGGAACGCCACAGCCACCAACCGGCAGCACAGAGGGTAAAATTTCCTAAGACAGTCATGGCTGCCTGTAGGGTGACTAACCAGGATAAGGCACTGATATTATCAAAAAAATGCCATGTACAGGCACACATTGCCCCAATTAAAGCGGGTAACATTCCCCAAGATAACATTCGCCACGATCGATCGCTACTGATGTCGCCATAGGTCCAGACTAACCAGATTGCCGCTATCCATTCTACGACACTCGATACATGAACTATCCACGTCGGTATTGATAAAGCATTCATTTTTTTACAGTTATCAGTTATCAGTTATCAGTTATCAGTGGGTAAGTTATCAGTTATCAGTTATCAGTTATCAGATTTGAGTTCTTATCTCGTTCCCAGGTTCTACTTGGGAACCCTTTATTCAGGTTCTACCTGAAGGATATTTTAATAAAGAGCCTTAAATATTGTGTGTCAAGGCCGAGCCTTGGCACAAGCAAAATTTTCTAGCCATTTAATCACCTGTTGAGCTAAACTAACATTGTTTAATCGATCGATCTCGCGAATGCCGGTGGGACTGGTGACATTAACTTCCGTCAGATAGCCACCAATCACATCTAATCCGACAAAATATAGGCCATCTTCTCGTAATTTTGGGGCTAAAGTGGCACAGATTTCTAATTCTCGATCGGTGATTTCTGTTTTTGCCACCCGTCCACCCACCGCCATATTACCGCGAAATTCCGAACCGGTGGGAATGCGATTAACTGCCCCGATGGGTTCACCATTGAGGACAATAATGCGTTTATCTCCTTCTTGGGCAGCTGGTAAATAATCTTGAATCATTACCGGTTCTTGTCCCCATTTTGTGCTAATTTCAATCATTGAATTGAGATTGCGATCTTCGGGACTAAGAAATAAAATTCCCTCCCCTGCTTTGCCCCCCAAAGGTTTCATAACTGCCGCCCCTTTTTGGTTGACAAATTCCCTAATCGTCGCTTTATCTTGGGAAACAATTGTGGCGGGCATTACCTGAGCAAAGTGAATAGTATATAACTTTTCGTTGGCATGGCGTAAACCCCTAGTTGAGTTAATTACTTGGGTTTTTTGGGGGTCGATCAGGTCTAATAAATAGGTGGCATAAAGATAGGCAATTGTCACGGGTGGGTCTTTTCGCATCCAGACAAAATCGAAGTTTTCTAGGCAGGTAAAAACTGTCTCTTGTCTCTGATACCATTGAGATACAGCCTCCCAATGATTATCTTTTAACTCCACGGGAACCAGTTCAATTTTAGTTAGTTTTGCCCAAGCTTTTCCCGCAATCGCACTGAGATCAGTGATGGAAGTCATCCAGACTTCATGTCCTAATAATTGCGACGCTTCCATGATAGCTACACTGGTATCATGGCCCGGATCTAAATACTCGATCGGATCGATAATAAAGGCTAGTTTCATTAATAGTTTTTATCCTTAATTCTGCAACAGGGGAGCTAAACCACCACTTCTATCTAAAGCATAGATGTCATCGCAGCCCCCGATGTGTTGATCGTTTATAAAAATTTGTGGTACACTTGTACGACCATTGGCTCGATCGGACATTTTGGCTCGCGCTCCTTCATCATCATCGATACAATATTCGGTAAACTCCACCCCTTTTTTGTTGAGTAATGCTTTAGCGCGGATACAGAAAGGACAGGAACTCCAAGTATAGATCTCAACTTTAGCGGCCATAAAATTTATCTGTTTTCTTTACAGTTCTTAATTTTAGCCGATAACCGAGCAGTGATCTTCCTTCAGGTCAGAAAACGCCAATTAGGCCGATTCCACTGATATATTGCTTGTATTTCCCATTCTTCACCGTTTTGAAAGCGAATACGGCAACTAACAGGATGGGAGTCATCCTCACTTTCATTTACGGCGTTGTCAGATCAGAATAGGTAAAGATGCAATGCAATCCTTGCTATCAAAGTAATTTCAGTTCCGGTGCTGATTCGGAGCATCTTTCAATTTGACAACGCCTATTGTAGGGCTAATTCATGAATTAGCCCTACACCTATTACCTCACAGGTAAACCCGTCGCAACTATCGGGAGCGTCTGTGGGAATCCATTCCCATGAGAGTCCTAAAAAAGCTGATTTCAAAGGGTGACGATCCACGATAATCTAAGTATTGGGGAAATCATACCGTAAAATCACTCATCTATGACACCACGCTCGCTCACCGTTTTGCTCCTTTCTGTTCTTTTCTGGCTGTCTAGCTGGCTTATCATCCCTATTGCTCAAGCTTTGACCCCAATTCAACTATTAGATGTATCTTACAAAGACTGTCCCCCCGAATTAGCCGAGGGGAGTGTCACCAGTGGGGGAACCAGTTTTCCGGCTAATTGTTTTTTAATCACCGGCAAAGCTAAAAATAATTCTGGAAAAACCGTCTATGATGCCGATGTTTTTGGTCGGATTTACGATGCTAACGGGGAACCGGCTTTACAAAATCGTAGCCGAGTCGGGGCAATTCCAGAAGTGCCGCCGGGGATTAGTGATTTCGAGATCAGAATTTCTGTTTCTACCAATCAACCAACCCCTTTGCGACTGGAAAAATTCAAAGCTTCCGGTTTTACCAGTAGTGTGGATCCGCGGATTTAGAAACTGCTACTGACCAGACTGCTGGCCCCTGTGGCTACGACACTCTGAACGACGTTGAGCAGCAGGAACGCGAGGATCGGGGACAAGTCCATCCCGCCTAGGGGTGGGATAATCGAGCGAAAGAGGTTTAAATAGGGATCGGTAATCGGACTGAGAAAAGACATAATCTGATAGGCCCAACCGGCATTTTGGAACCAAGTCAGTAAAACCCTAACAATTAGGATTACCGAGTAAATTTGCAGGAAATTGTTGATTATCGTCAAAATAAACCCTATATCGCTCATAAATAAATCTTTCCTCAAGAGGGCGTGATGGTTAGTTTAGCTTTGATCTTACCAAAAAAATAGTCTTTAGTTACTCTCGCCGCCCTGTCTTACTGGTTTTAACCAGCTATCGGCATTCCTCCCAGTTGACGGACACTGGGTAAGAAAACTGAATACAGCAGTTATCTTAATGGTGAGGTACGAAGTTTTCCTTTTGGGGAGACTCGGATTGTTCAAGTAGGGTTTGCGGCAAAAAGTTTTTCGTGGGGGTAGGGTGTGGGGTGTGGGGTGTGGGGTGTGGGGTTTTACCCATTTTCAGGGAAAAAGTCCAGGAATTTTCCCCCCAATCACTCCAATGGTCGGCAGTTTTTGAGGGAAAAAAAGTCTAAAAACCTTATCCAACAAGGTTGTTAGATTTATTCAGCAAACCCCAAGTAGTTTTTCCATAGCTAACTGACAGTCCGGATGGGAGGACAGATAAAAACGATTGCATGGTATGATAGGGGTTTTGGAACTATTGTTTTAGGTCAAGATCATGGCGAAACGAATGCAGGTTATCCTCAATCAAAAAGTCAGCAAATTAGGTGAAAATGGCGATGTGGTGGAAGTGGCCCCCGGTTATGCGCGCAATTACCTTATCCCCCAAGGTGTGGCCGTTTTAGCCACCAAGGGCGCGATTAAACAGGCAGAATTTAGGAAAGAAAAAGAGCGTCAACGTCTCCTCGCTGAAAAACAAGAAGCGGAAACCAGAAAAACTGCGATCGAAAAACTCAGTCCCTACAGCATCCCTAAACAGGTGGGTGAAAACGAGGCCATTTTCGGTACTGTCACCAGTCAAGATGTGGCTACGGTTATTCTAGAAAATGCTAAATTAGAAATCGATCGCCGTGGTATTACCGTCCCCGATATCGGTCAATTGGGAGTCTATAAAGTACAAGTCAAACTCCATCCCGAAGTTAATGCCGATATCGAAATTAAAGTAATCGCACAATAACAATTGTCGGGGCATAGTTATCAGTAATCAGTGAAAATTTATCAGAGCGATTAACTAGCTGATGGCTGATAGCTAATAGCCATTCACATCTCAAAAACTATGACTCATCCCACGGATATAAAAACCCTAGCACGCTGGATGGCGGCGGATTTTAGTAATCAAGAACAAGCTTTTGCTAATCCGCCTTTTTTTGCCCATATTCGCGTGTGTATGCGCCCTTTGCCCGATGAATTACTGAATGGAACCAGCTTATTTTTAGAGCAGGCCTACGATTTTATGCTCAATACTCCCTATCGTTTGCGAGTATTTAAATTATCGGTAGTCGATGATCATATTGAACTAGAAAACTTTAAAGTTAAAGAGGAAGCTAACTTTTTTGGTGCTTCTAGAGAACCCCAGCGTCTCAAAAATCTCACCTTAGACTTGTTAGAACCGATGCTGGGTTGTGATATGAATGTCACTTGGACAGGTAACAGTTTTAAAGGGGTGGTGAAACCGGGTAAACAATGTTTAGTCTTTCGCAAAGATAGAATGACTTATTTAGATAATAGTTTTGAAATTAGTGAACGGGGATTAATTAGCGTTGATCGCGGTTTAGATCCCGAAACCGATCAATTAGTCTGGGGTTCGATCGCCGGTCCTTTTGAGTTTGTGCGTCGCAGTAGTTTTGCTGAGGAAGTGTGAGAAAAATTATCGGTTTTTAGCTATGAAAATCGCCACATGGAATGTCAACTCGATTCGCAGCCGACAAGAGCAGGTAATTAACTGGTTACAACTCAATCCCGTTGAGGTTTTGTGCTTGCAAGAAACCAAGGTAATCGATCGAGATTTTCCCAGAGAAGCTTTTGAATCTTTGGGTTATCATCTCTATATTTCTGGACAAAAAGCCTACAATGGTGTGGCGATTTTTAGCCGAAAACCCCTGGACGATATCACTATGGGATTTAGTCCAATTATCGGCGAAAATTTAACGGGAGAACTAGACGAACAGAAACGTTTAATTACTGGAGTAATCGGCGATATTCGGATTATTAATCTCTACGTTCCTAATGGTTCTTCCCTAGATAGTGACAAGTATATTTATAAGCTTAAATGGTTAGAAACTCTCAGGAAATATCTAGATAAAATAATTAATTCTCAAACCCAAGAATTATGTATCTGTGGTGATTTTAATATTGCCTTAGAAGATAAAGATATTTATGATCCCAAAGGCAAAGAAAATCATATTATGTCTTCAGCTAAAGAAAGAGAAGCTTTAGAAAAGGTCTTAGAAATTGGTTTACAAGATGCCTTTAGAAAATTCACCTCGGCAGCAGGACATTATAGTTGGTGGGATTATCGCAGCGGTGGTTTTGCTCGTAACCGAGGTTGGCGAATCGATCATCTTTATTTAACTCCTCAGCTATACGAAAAAGCCGTTAATTGTCTGATCGATCGAGAACCCAGAAAACAAGAAAAACCTAGTGATCATACCCCTGTTATTCTGGAAATATAAGGCAAAAATAGCTGAAGGATCAACCTAGACTTTGCACAGCCAGAATTTTGCTCTCTTAGCTTCTCTAACTAGGAACTTTCACCTTGAGGATTTATTCGGTAACGAGAAAATGCTATGATTCGGGTTGAATTTACCAAGTTTATTAAATTATGCGTTCTCCCCAATTAATTGTTCTATTGCTCGGTTTATCCTTTCTCCCCAGCATCTCCCCCCCTTTTGTCCATGCTAATCCCTCGATAGTGCCGGTAAAACAATCGAGTAATCGCGATGGGGGACAAAAAATCAGTGAAGCGGAAATTAAAGCAATGATTCAAGACATTGAAACCGCTATTAAAGATAAAAATATCGCCCTAATCCTCAAACACTATGCCCCGTTTATTTCCTCGCAATTGACCATTAAAACCGATGCTAGTACCGAAATTTTTGAGTTAGATGGTATCACGGAACATAAGATATTTTTAGAGGAATCCTACAAAAACATTAAAAGTATAGAGGTTCTTTCTGAGAATTGGGATGTGGATATTCTTGCTAATGACGAGATGGCCATAATAACTCGCGAGCGGGTAGTCAATATTACCAACACCGAGGGTGATAACTATATAGTTGCATCGGCAGCGGTGGCTAAAGTCGCTCCCATCGACGGCAAATTGAGGATCTTTTCCATTCAAGAAACCGCCGAAGTGGGACGCAGACCAAAAAAATAATTAACTTCTCCGATTGGGACTGGACCAACCCGACTCCCGCCGTCTTCGTCCCTCGATAAAACCGTCATCGTAGTCTCTGGAATTGCGCGGATTATCATAGCGGGCAAAGTTAAAACCGTCCTCTAGTCCGCGCTGAAATTCTTGCTCTGGTGGCACAAATCGATAACGTTGTCTATTATCCTGTACCGCTCGGTTGATTAACAAGGCCCCCGCCCCAATACCAACAGCCTCACCAAAGGTTAAAGACTTAGCATAATCGATGTTAATTGTCAAGAAAGTTGTTGTTAAAATTAAGGCTTTTCCCCAATGCTGACCCATAAAATCCTCCTTAAAAAAATCAAGTTGACAACAAAACCAGTACAGATACAGAGTTTCTCATAAAATCGACCACCGACTCCCCAAAACGAAAACCTTGTACCTCACCATTACGATAAATGCTATGAGCTAGATTTAGAAGAATGGGAGTGAAAGCGAATCCCCAAGAAGACATCGTAGAGGAAACTCCAGAAATTCTTACCTTGCAGTAGGCCTAAAGACTGTTCACAATCTTTTGCGTCTAAAAGCGGTTTAGTGGCATAGTATGCCGGTTGGTATTTGTACCAGGGAATCGAGGGCCAGAGATGATGCACGAGATGATAATTCTGCCCTAAAATCAGCAGATTTAACAGGGGACTGGGGTAAACTCGGGCATTTTTCCAACGATTACGCTCTTGGAAAGGACGATGGGGAAGATAATCAAAAAATAAACCGAGGGCAATTCCCACCACTAAAGCGGGAACAAACCAAAAATTCATCACATAGCCAATAAAACCATATTGACAGGCGACGATGACTATGGTAGCAACAAAAAGACGACTGAGGAACCATTCCAGCAGTTCGTATTTTCGCCACAGTTGCCGCTTAAAAAAGAAAATTTCGTGATAAAAAAATCTGGCCGCAATCATCCACAAAGGGCCACCAGTGGAGACAAAATGATCCGGATCATTTTCGGGATCGTTAACGTGAGCGTGGTGCTGTAAATGGACTCTAGTGAAGACCGGAAAGGCAAAACCGAGCATTAAAGCACTGCCATGACCTAAAATAGCATTAAATACCCGATTCCTATGGGCAGAATTATGAGAGGCATCGTGGATAACTGTCCCCGATAAATGTAAAGCGAGGACATTAGCACTAAAACAAATCCAGTCGGGCCAGGACCATAGCCAATAGCCACAGGTAGATAGGGTTATTAGGCTCAAGGCACTAAAAAACATGGTAACGTTTGGGTTGAAGCCCCCCGGTGCTTTTAAATACTCTTTGGGGACTGTCAGCAACATCTCGGCCGACTGCATTATGGGTGTTGCTCCTTATTGTGTTCGCTTTACTGGCGTAAATTATCATACTACGGCTTTTTCATAAAGTTTTGTAACATTATCTTAATTAATCTAAAGTTATGAAGAAAGTAAGGATTTGTTATATGGTCTTCCCCCCCAGTCCCCGAGGGAAAGCGAGGCTACAAGAGAAAATCACGGGCGCTTAACGCCAGTTTCGCACTTAAACGATTAAAAAATTCGGCTAGAGACTCGGCTTGAGAGGGAGCGATCGCCTGTTTTCCCCCTATCACAGATTCTACCCTATCCCGATCGCCGAAAATATCGATAAGACACTCCCTATCGATATCGAATTCATGCAGTAAAGATTCTAACGTAGCGGCAGGATTTGTTCGGGCGATCGGATAATGTTTCCGCTCGTATTCTTCCACTAATAAGACCAGTAAATCAAATAATAGTCCTTCGTCATTGATTAACTCCCGTGACATCATCCCTTCAATTATGCTTAAAAATCGCTCGTATTCTTGCGAGTTATTAAATCGAACCCCAGAAAAGCGCATCGCCCCGAATCCCCAATCGAGTAATCAATAGCTAGATGAAGTATAAGAAATATAAATAACAAAATTCTTGACAAAATGACAGGTATTGTCAGCAAATTCAATTCAGAATATGCCCCTTAAACAATCCCTTGACCAACCCCTCACCCTCGCACCAGTTGCGATCGCAATTGCCCGATTTACCGATTTATCCCCCGACGCGATCGAGCAATTACAAAGACAGCAGCACAATTAAAGCTTTTAACCGCAAAGGGTGGGGAATTAGGTAAATTTAGGCTCATCTCCCCACCCCAAGCGCGATTAACGACGTTTAGCGAGGCGACGCACCACTAAACCACCCCCTAGTATCCCTAATCCGATAATACCAGAAGGTTCGGGAGTGGACACCGGCGGCTGACTTTGGCTGAATACCTGTACGCGATTGTTGTTCGCATCAGCCACATAGATATTACCACCGCTACCGACGGCGATACCGACGGGGGCATCGAACTCACCGTTCCCCGAACCGGAGCTACCGAAAGTGGACTGGAAGACACCACTAGAGTTGAATATCTGTACGCGACTGTTGTTAGCATCAGCCACATAGATATTACCACCGCTACCGACGGCGATACCGAAGGGGAAATTGAACTGACCGTTCCCCGAACCAGCGCTACCGAAAGTGGACTGGAAGACACCACTGGAGTCGAATACCTGTACGCGATTGTTGGCAGTATCAGCTACATAGATATTACCACCGCTACCGACGGCGATACCGAAGGGGAAATTGAACTGACCGTTCCCCGTACCAGCGCTACCGAAAGCGAAAGAAAAAGTGGCTGTGGCTGCAGTGGCACTGGTGGCGATACTAATACATCCGATCGCAGTGGCCGTGACTAGGGAAAAGGATTTCAGCAGAGACTTTGATAAGCCTTGCTTCTCCCCCCCCCATGATTGATAAGTTTGGCTAATGACATAAAACTTCATAAAATTCAATTGTTTGTAACCTACCCCTTCCTCTAGTAATTGTCAAGAAATTTCTGGGAAGATGTGACAAATTTGCTGAAATTTATAGAGTTTAGTCGATGATTAGAATTGAATTTTGCCGATAATATATTCCGCGCTACGATTCTCATCGGCAATAGTTACGGCGAATACAGTGTGTCAACACCAGCGACCGAGGGTATCCTAGGAGAAACGGAAAGTAATCCCTGACGATGTTTGATAATATTTGTAAATTTATTGCCGAAAACTTCTCCGATGATTTAGCCACTTGGTTATTGGGTTCTCCCCTCTCCTTAACCGTCCTCGACCCGACGGAATTACAATTAGACCCCATTCGCGCTGATTCTCTGATTTTTTTGCAGTCAGAGGAATTAATTCTCCATACCGAATTTCAAACCGACCCCGACTCTAAGATTCCTTTCCGAATGCTTGATTATCGCATTCGCGTCTATCGTCGTCATCCCCAAAAACAAATGCGTCAAGTGGTAATTTATCTGCGACGCAGTGATTCCCCCCTAGTACAAGAAAATACCTTCCGTCTGGGGGAAACCTTTCATTCCTTCCAAGTCATCCGTCTTTGGGAAGAAAAGACACCGCAATTTTTCCATCATCCCGGTTTATTACCCTTTGCTGTCCTCAGCAATACCGATGACCCCGAACAGGTGTTAAGTCAGGTGTCCCGTTCTCTAGAAACTATCTCCCAAAAACAGGTACAAAGCAATCTCGCGGCCGCCACCAGTATTCTCGCCGGGTTAGTATTAAATCGAGAGACGATTAAAAAAATTCTTCGGAGTGACATTATGAGAGAATCCGTCATCTATCAAGATATTTTAGAGGAAGGCGAGGAAAAAGGACGACAAGAAGGACGACAAGAAGGACGACAAGAAGGCAAAGAGGAAAAAGCTCGACAAATTGCCCTAAAAATGCTATCTGCTGGTTTTTCTATCCCAGAAATCGCCCGATTTACCGATTTATCCCCCGACGCGATCGAGGAATTACAATCGAGAGACGATTAAAAAAATCCTTCGCAGTGACATTATAAGAGAATCCGTCATCTATCAAGATATTTTAGAGGAAGGAGAATTATCCGCTAAATTAAACTCCATTCCCCGTTTATCGGTCTTAGGGTTAACTATAGAACAAATTGCCCAAGCTTTAGACTTAGAAATTGAACAAGTACAACAAGTCATTGAGGGACAAAATTGAGTGAAAACGGACAGTATTTTCTATCGTCTCTTTCAG
>VYLJ01000034.1_pt1 | contig 30114 bp, 25 predicted proteins | sample 5114331 | NCBI WGS metagenome assembly VYLJ01 (sample SAMN12291791, study PRJNA351875) | freshwater metagenome | isolation source: freshwater lake | place: USA: Michigan, MSU2 Lake | collected 2011-08-16
CCTGATATTGTTCGTTCAACCCGTCGAGATGTGTTTGCAGCTGCGCAGTCTGCTGCTGAATAAGCGGCGCTCGCGCCTGCGCACCCTGTGCGGCCGATGCTTGCGCCGCTTCGCGCGCGCGAGCGGCGCGCAGGATCGCCAACTGGCCGTTGTTCGTCTCGATCTGGCTGGCAACGGTATCGAATGGCAAGGTCTCGATGTTGCGTTCGGCAAGCTGCTTCGCCTCGGCAAGCCGCTGTTTGGCGGTCACGACATCGGGATGATTTTCCGAGTATGTCGCACGCAACGCCGCGAGTGTCGCTTCGGCCTGCCGCACGATGGGATCGCGCGGCGCGCCCGTCTCGGCTGCCAGTCGCTGCGCCTTCAGCTGGCTGTTTTCGCGTTCGAGCATCGCAATTTGCGCGTCAAGACTGCCCGCGCTGCCGAAGCTACCGAACCCGGGGCTTGCGAGCACTTGGCCATAGGTCGCTTTTATGTTCGAAAGCTGGCCTTCGACGGTGTCCATCCGCGTCCGGATCGCCTCGGTCTGTTCCGTCAAGAACCGCACGGCATCGGACGCCTGCTCAGCCGTCCGCGTCGTATCGACCTCGAGCGTGCGCTCGACGAGCTTCTGCGCGACCGACTGGGCGGTATTCGGATCGGGGTAGTCGAAGCTCATCGAGAATGCGATCGTTTGCAACTGCGTTCCCGAACGCTGCTGGATTTTCGCGCTGACTGGTTCGATTAGGATGTCTTCGCGCATCTTGTCGACGAGCTCGCTCAGCGACGCCTTGTTCCGCTCGTCAGGATAGAGCTGAAATTCCTGAATGATCGCGATCAGGTCCGGCCGGCTGATGACCTGTTGTTTCACCTTGGCAATGCGCTCGTCGATCGCTTCGGGCGCGACCTGCCCGGCACCGTCGGTCGCAAGCTGCGACGATTCCACCAGCAGGACAGCCTCGGAACGGTAGCTGGCGGGAATAAGGAACGCGGCGGCGACGGCAGCGATTGCGCCGACAACGAACGGGACGATGATCAGCCATCGCCGTTGCCACAGGATCGTGGGCAGGCTCGAAAACAAGCCGTCGAACGCGCTGCCGCCTTCGACTTCGTCCTTCTCGTCAAACTGGCTCATGTCCGGTTCCCGAACGACAGCCGCACGCCGATAGATACCTCAGTATTGCTGCGCTGTCCCAGAAGAGTCGAGTTGCTGATCGAATGGCTACCGCTGACCACCATGGCGACGCGTTGGTTGAACCGATACTCGTCGGTTAGCCGCGCGGTGAACTGGCGGAAGGTGTCGCGCGTCAGGCCGGCACCCGTGGTTCCGGCGTAATTGCCGTTCAGCAAGATCGTATTCTTCTGGTCTATCCTGTAGCGGGCCGACACGTTCGCAGAAAGGATCGGGCGCGCACCGCTCAGCGCCGTGGCCTCGACCGTGTGCGTGCCACCCAGACACACGCTCGTCCGCGCGTCCTGGCGACAAACCGTCGCACTCACCGAGGGCGTCACCGTCTTGCGCTGCTGGCCGGGAAAGGCGAGCGCCGAATATGACAACCCTGCGGCGCCCGAGAGGCTCCACGTGCTGTTAAGTCGGATGTTTGCGGTGAGTTGCGGCGAAACAATGACCTGCGAGCAGTCTGTGCCCGATCGGCACTCGAAGCGCTGCAGATTCAGTGTCGCGCCAAAGGTTCCGCGGCGAAAGACGCGGTCATAGCTGATCGTCTCGCCATATATCGCATAGTCGCCGCCGTTCGTCAGATTGGAAAACCGGCTTTGCCGCGCGTAAAACGAGGCGCCAAAGCGCTGGCGCCCGTCCGGGCGGTATTGCGCGGTTACCGAGGTATTGAACGACTGTTGCCGGCTGCGGAGCCCGTTCAACGAGGGATCCTCGATGACGATGATGCCGGGCGTGACCAGTCCTGGAACACTCGGATCCGGTGTCAAGGTCACGGGTCTCGAAAAGTCGATGACATTGGTCTCCCCGACGATCGATTCTCCAAAGGATATCGACGCCGACAGGTCCAACTGCGGCGTGATCGCCCATCTGCCATCGGCATTCAGCCTGAACGCTTCGGTACGACCGAACACGCGCTGATACTCGGTCACGCGCACGTCGCCAGTCAGCCTCAGGCTGCTCGCCGACTCGGTGAAGGTGATCCACGGCGACAGAGCGATCGCTGCGCTCGCCGAACCCGTCCTTCCGTTGAGCGACTGAAATGGATTGGAAGCAGCCGAAGCGTTCAGCGAGACGTCCACGCCGACATCGCTTTTGGCGACGGCTGCTGCGGGAAGGGCAGCGGCAACCACCATCGAGATCGCGATCGGCGCGCCGTTGCGGCGGATCCCGGGAGGCACATGGTTCATGGCACAATCACCGTGTCGCCGCTTTCGATCGCCGGGATTGCGTTCTGCGCGACGTTACCGGCGGGCAGCGACCCCTTGAAGATGCCGCCCATGCGCGCGCGCAGGCTGAGCAGCCCGGTCGGGGTTTTCCGGACGATAAGGATGTTGTCGAGGTTTGCGAACTCGTCCGGCCCGCCCGCGAGCGTCAGTGCTTCGAGGAGATTGACGTAGCGACCGGGCGTGAACGTCCCCGGTGCCTTAACGCGTCCCGCGACGGCGAATTGCAACCCGGTCGGTGCCGTAACCGACACGGTCACCTGCGGAACCTTGCCGCGATACTGGCTCTGCAGCCCGTTCGAAACATAGGCTTCGATCTGTGGCAGCGTCTTGCCGGCCGCGACGAGCCGTCCGAGTAGCGGGAAGGAAAAGCTGCCGTCGGGCAGGACGCGCAGCGCGCGCTGCAGGCGTTCCTCGCCCCAGACGTAGATTTCGAGCTGATCGCCGGGATTGACGACATATTCGCCGGGTCGCGCCGCCGGGATAGGCATGGGGACGGGGGGCGCTTCTTGGACGGCGGGCGCTGGCGTACCCGACTGTGCTGGCGCAGGCGTGCCAGCCGTTGTCGCCGGTGATGACGGGCGGGTCGCGGATGGTGCGGCCTGTACCGAGGGTGATGGGGTTTGAGCGGCAACGGGCAAAGACGCCGCCCACAGAATAGCGCACAACACGCGCGACAAAGCCTTCACAATAACGCCCCTCACTTGCTAGGATGCTGCTCTATAGCGGCCACAGCACGTTGCTTACCACCCAATTTGTTGCGATTGGTTCAACTCTTGAGATATTGTCCCTTGGTTAACGGCCGTCTGACGCGTTTCGGCCTCGTGATCGCGCTGGCATCTGCACTTGCAGGCTGTTCGTCGAGCTCGGAAACGGCAGCGCGCAAGGCTGTGGAAGCCCAGGCGCTCCTCGACCAGGGACTATTCCCGGCTGCGCGCCTCGCCGCGGTCCGTGCAACGACCGCGCGTGACGATGTCCCCGAATACTGGCGGTTGCTGGGTCGTGCCGAATTGCAGAACGGCAATTTGGCGGGTGCGTACGAAGCTTATAGCCGCGCAATCGAGCTCGAGCCTACCGATCCCGAATCGCTTCAAATCCTTGCGGACATCGCGTTGAGGGCGGGACGGATGCGAGAAGCGGTGAAGGCCGCCGACCAGCTCCTGTCGCTCCAGCCGTCACTGACGCGCCCCCGGCTGGTCAAGGGCGTTGCCGCATTGGCGATGAACGATGAAAAGACCGCCGAGCAACTTGCCGACGAGATCATCGCCCGCGACCCGTCGGACGAGGTCGGTAAGGTCCTGAAGGCGCGAGTTCATGGTCGCCGCGACGATTTCGCATCCGCGATCGCGATGCTCGACAATCCGACCACGGCGCGCAGCGAGATTGTCCTCACGACGCTGGTCGAGCTTTACCGTTCCGCAGGCACCGGGACGAAATTCGCGGCGACGTTGCGCGAACTCAACGCGGTGATGCCGACCGACGCGCGCCTCCTCGATCTCGCGGCGGCGGAATACAAGCTCGACCGGCGCGATGCGGCACGCCGGCAGCTCCTGGAGGCAGCGCTGGCAAAGCCGACCGACGTTGCACTCCATGACAAGCTCTTCACCTTCATCAGTGAATACGACCCGACGATGTTCGATGGCGCGCCGCAGGCTCTTCCGCCCAAAGCCGCCGTCATGCTGCGCCTCTTGGCCGCGCGCGTTCTTATCGCGCGGGGAAAGCCGGACCGCGCAAAGGCCGTCCTCGACCCGCTCATTGGCCCGGGGACCTCGCCCGATACCTGGTCGCTTTATGCCATTGCCCTTGACGGGGCGGGCGCGTCGGGTGCCGCCGACATTGTCGGACGTATTCTCGCTGTTGATGAAACCAATGGCGATGCGCTCCTGATGCGCTCCACCTTTGCGCGTCGCCGGGGAGATATTCCGGCCGCGTTGCGCGACGCGCAGCATGTCGTCCGCGAGGAGCCGGACAATGTTCAGGCCAAGCTCGCAGTGGTCGCCGCCTATCGCGCGCGCGGAGACCGGGCCCGCGCGCGGCAATTGTTCGAAGAGATGCTGCAGAAGCATCCGGCGAGCACCATCGCCCTCCGCACCTATCTCGCGTTTCTCGTCGAAACCAAGGATATGGCGCGCGCGCAGAGTCTTCTGCAAGCCTTTACCTTCGTCAACCCGGCCCGGATCGACGGCTGGAAGATTCGTGAACAGTTTTGCGTTACGAGCGCTTGTGCGCGCGATTCGGCGGCGGGTCTCGAGCGAGCAAGGCGCGACTTTGCGCCGCCTGCCGGTTCTGATGTCAACCGTGCAGGGGTAATGGGGCGGTTGTAGGCGTGGGACACAAGCCATGATTGCAGAGCCGCAGGGCGCGCCGGACGCGTCGGGCGCAGCGGTCGCCGCTCCCCCGGCTCCTACGCGCCCGCGCTACCTCAGGCTGACCAGCAACATGCTGATTTCGGTTGGCATCGTTTCCGACGTCCTGAGCATGGGGCTGGCCGCGCTGCTCACACCGCTCGTCTATGCGCTGTTCAGCGACCTCTACTTCGATCCGAAGATGCACAGCTCGGGCGCGCTGTTGCTGGCGTTCAACTATTTCCTCATCCGCTTGTCGCGCGATGCCTACGCGCAGGCGGCAAGCCAGGGCGACGACGTCGGCACCGGAGCCATTCTCGACTTCCTCCTTGCCGTGACCCTGGCCGCGATCACGGCGGCGCAGTTCGACGTGATCGAGCGTTTCTCGCGGGGTATCCTGCTGATCTTCACCGCGCTCAGCGTATCCTTCTTCTTCTTCGCGCGGATCGCGACGCGCCGTGTCGCCTATTTGCTGATGAGACGCGGCTTGGTCGGGCAGCGCGTCGCGATCTACGGCGCCGACGAGGGTAATGTTCGGCGGGTGCTCGAGCTGCTCGCGCTTGAGCGCGTACCGCATCTACAGATCGTTGGCTTCGCGGACGACCGCAGAACCCGGATCGATCGCGAACCGATTCACGAGGTCGGCTTTATCGGCGGATTTCAGGAAGTGATCGAGCAGGCCCGGCAGGGTTTCCTCGATCAGGTGCTGATCGCCGTGCCACGCCTCAGCCAGGTTCGGCTCGACGCCATCGCGAACGAGTTGAGCTCGGCCTCGATCGACGTCGCCTTCCTCCCGCGCGAAACGCTCGAATTTCGCAAGCGCTACCGCCTTGCGTTCATCGGCGACCTGCCCGTGTTCAAGGTGTGGCAGCAACCCGTCCGCGATTTCGACGGTGTGGCCAAAGCCGTGCAGGACCGGATACTCGCGTTCCTCGGACTGATCCTGCTTTCGCCGCTGCTTTTGCTCGTCGCGCTCGCGATAAAGCTCGAGACCCCGGGCCCGGTCTTCTTCCGCCAGCGCCGGTTCGGCTTCAACAACAGCGTGATCGAGGTTCTCAAATTCCGTTCGATGCACCTCGAAAAGTCGGATGTGTCAGGTGCCGAACGCACGATCCGCGACGACCCGCGCGTGACGCGCGTCGGCCGATTTATCCGGCGATTCAGTATCGACGAGCTGCCGCAGCTGTGGAACGTCCTTCGCGGCGAGATGAGCCTCGTCGGTCCCCGCCCGCACGCGACCGCAATGCGGGTCGGCGAGCGCTATTATTTCGATGCGGTCGGCGAATATCGTGCGCGTCACCGGGTGAAGCCCGGCATCACCGGCCTCGCGCAGGTTCGCGGGTTTCGCGGCGAGATCGCAACCATCGAGCAGGCCAAGCGCCGCGTTGACTTCGACATCTATTACATCGAACATTGGTCGCCGCTGCTCGACGCGCGGATCATCGTCGAAACAGTGTTCCAGCTGATCTGGAAGCGGGATGTTTATTGAACAACCGGACCTTCCCGCACGGGCGCGCTTTCTGGGTCTTGGCATCACGCCGCTGAGCTTTGACCAAGCAGTGAATTGCGTTTCGGCTCTTGCTCGAAAACGCGCCTTCGTGTTCGTTGTTACGCCCAACGTCGACCATGTCGTCCGGCTTGCCCGCGAAGGCGCGGAAGGACCGTTCCACACGGTATACCGCTCCGCAGCGCTCCGCCTTTGCGACAGCCGCATCCTGGCGCTGCTTGCCCGGCTGGCAGGCGAACAACTGCCCGTGGTTGCCGGCAGCGACCTCACGGCGCGCTTGTTCGATCGCGTCCTGACTCGCGACGAGGTTGTGGCGGTGGTCGGGGGCACCGCGGCACTGCACGATGCGCTGCAACGCCGCTATCCGGCGCTGCACCTCGTGCCGATTGACGCGCCGATGGGACTGACCACCGATGCCGCGGCGCGGACCCGGGTTGTCGAGCGGCTGGAGAACGTCGCGGCCGACTATGTGTTTCTGGCGGTCGGAGCCCCGCAGAGCGAGATGATTGCCGCCGAGCTTGCCGCGCGTGGCCGGACAGGTGGGGTCGGCCTGTGCATCGGGGCATCGCTCGAGTTCATCACCGGGTTGAAGGTGCGCGCGCCCCTGTGGATGCAGCGGGCGAGGCTCGAATGGCTCCATCGTCTCGCGAGCGAGCCGCGACGGCTGTGGCGCCGCTATCTTGTCGAAGGCCCGGCAATCTTTGCGATCGTGCTGCGCTGGCGGTTAACCGGACGGCCCATCTGATGTCTCGCCCTCGCGCGGGGTTCGGCGCCAGCCCGATCGCTTGCCGGTGAGCAGCTTCAGGTAGTTCGGGATTTTCCAAAGCACGTACAGCGGGATCTGGACCAGTGTGCGGCCGTTCAGCGTCTTTCTGCCCTCGCGCATCCAGGCCACGACGATCGCGACCCCGGCCAGTCCGGTCGTTGCGGCCAGACCGCTGACGGGAAGCGCAGATGCCCCCAACACGGCGAGCCCAGCCAGCAGGACGAGCGCCAGCGCGGCGATTGTAACGAGCAGCGCAAGCGGCGGGACGCAGAGGTGCAGGCCCATCCAGAGCAAGGCCCGGTTTCGCCGCGTCGCTCCCTCGACAATCAGCGGGAAAGCATATTTGCGCGCGGTTTGCAGAAAGCCGTGTTCCCAGCGCGCACGCTGACCGAGCGTATCTTCACGTGCGGCAGCGTTGCTCTCGACACGCGCCGCTTCGACGAGGCACGGCGCGAACCCCTGCCGCGTCGCCCAGATGCCGAGCGCCAGGTCCTCGACGATATTGTCGTTCGCCAGCGGTGCGGCAGCGAACAACTGCCAGGGCATCGCCATGCCGGTGCCGCCAAGAATGGCGACATCGCCGACCCGTGCGGCCCCGCGCTGCCGCACGAGATTCTTGACAAGAAACGCGAAGGACGAAATCTGCACCATCGGCGGCGCGTCCAACCCGCTTCGCAGCAGGTTGATCGCCTGCACCGGTCGCCCGTCGCGCGCAGTCGCAATCGCCAGCGCGGCGAGACTGTTCGCCGTGGGGACGCAATCGGCATCGACGACTGCGACGACTTCGGGCGGATCGGGCACAAGCGTATCGCGCGCAAAAGCGAGCGCGAAGCCCTTGCCCCGACGGTCGGGATCGTGTCGCTCGACGACGGATGCGCCAGCTTTGCGCGCGATTTCGGCAGTGTCATCGGTGCAATTGTCGGCCACCACCAGCACGCGACCACCCTTTGGCAGGACCGCAAACAGCGCGTCGAGCGTCGCTGCGATCGAAATTGCCTCGTTGTGCGCGGGCACTACGACGACCGTTACCGGAACGCTCGCCCCGGGCAGGTCGGCCCGGCGCGGCCGCACAAGGCCGGCGATCATTTCGACCAGAAAGATCGTGGTAATCGCCGCGACCGGAATAGCGATGACCCAGGCCAGCGCCGTCAGCATGCGACTGCGCTTGCTGCAAAGCGGGGCAGGGCTGTCTCGCGATGGTGCGGTACTGCTGTCGCCCGACGTTGCGCCATCGGTGCCTTTTGGTAAGGCACCCGTCGCAGGGAGGCTTCGTCCACATGGCTCGAGCGTATTTCAGTCATAAGCGCGTATTGGTGACCGGCGGGGCCGGCTTCCTCGGTTCGCATCTGATCGACCGCCTGATCGCGGACGGTGCCGAAGTACTTTGCGTCGACAATCTCTTCACCGGGTCGAAGGCGAACATTGAACATCTGCTGCAAAATCCCCGTTTCGAATTCATGCGGCACGACGTCTGTTTTCCCCTGTTTGTCGAGGTCGATGAAATCTACAACCTCGCCTGTCCGGCGTCACCGATCCACTACCAGCACGATCCTGTCCAGACGACCAAGGTGTCCGTCCACGGTGCCATCAACATGCTGGGCCTCGCGAAGCGGCTGAAATGCCGCATCTTTCAGGCGTCGACGAGCGAGGTTTACGGCGATCCGAGCGTCCATCCACAGGTCGAGTCCTATTGGGGCAACGTCAACCCCATCGGACCGCGTTCCTGCTACGACGAGGGCAAGCGGTGCGCGGAAACGCTCTTCTTCGACTATCACCGACAACTCGGTCTAGACATCAAGGTCGCACGGATCTTCAACACCTACGGGCCGCGGATGTCGCCCGCCGACGGCCGGGTCGTATCGAATTTCATCATGCAGGCGCTGCGCGGCGAACCGATCACCATCTACGGCGACGGAACCCAGACGCGCAGCTTCTGCTATGTCGACGACCTGATCGACGGTTTCGTAAAGCTGATGGCCAGTCCGCGGGATTTTACCGGACCGGTCAATTTGGGGAATCCCAGCGAGTTCACAATGATCGAGCTGGCCGAGCTGGCGATCGAGCTTACCGGATCGACATCGCGCATCGAGCATCGCGAGCTACCGCAGGATGATCCGCGTCAACGTTGCCCGGACATCGGGCTTGCGAAGACCCGGCTCGAATGGGAGCCGTGGGTCCCGCTTCGCGAAGGGCTCGGGCGGACGATCGCGTATTTCCGGCAGCTGGTCGCCTGACTCGCGGCTCACTCGGTCGGGCGGGTAAAACACATGGTCGTGGGGGCGCCGCAGCCGTTCGGCTGTCAGCGGGCGTGTCCGAAAGGCTTCAGAACCACGTGGATGTAGCCCAGTACCGCCACGAGCACGAGGATTGCGAATACGGTGTACCCCTCGTTTCCAAGGTAGTTGCACACGGCGCATCCGACACTGGGAATCAGATACTGCCACAACTCGTCGCGCGGTGTCTCATCCGTCGATCGCTGGAGAAACAGAACGATCAGCCCGGCGAACACCATGACCGTCAGCCAATCAAAAACTGTCGTCATCTTTCGCCCGAATCGATGGTTGAGCCCAAACTGGTTCCCGTCTAAGCGACAGGCATTAGTAAACCGTGTCGATATCCTGAGTGGGGAAGTCAAGTGATCAACACATTTCGCGTACCTGTGGCGCTCGTAGCCTGTGCGGTCATGCTCAGCGCGTGCGACAAGAAGCCCGAGGGCCAGATCGTTGCCGTGGTCAACGGCGAAGAGGTTTCGCTGTCCGAACTGAACCAGGAGCTCCGCGGCGCAAACATTCCAGAAGGCGCAGACAAGAAGCTTATCATGCGCAATCTGCTACAGCGCGTGATCGACCGGCGGTTGCTTGCCCAGGCGGCGAAAGAGCAGGGAATCGACCGCGATCCCGAGTATATTGCGACACAGCGGCGAGCGAGCGAGGAACTGCTGGTGCAGATGTACTCGCGCAAGGCCGCGAGTGGCATCAAGGTTCCGGACGCGGCGGCGCTCGACAAGTTCATGGCGGAGAACCCGGCGATGTTCGCGCAGCGCCAGCAGCTCCAGCTCGACCAGATCGTCTTCGACATGCCGAAGTCGCCCAATGTTCTGAAACAGTTCGAGCCGGACAAGAGCCTGGCTGCGGTTCGTGCGACCGCCGAACGGCTCGGGTTGAAAATCGAGAGCGGCAAGGGCACGCTTGATACGGCGACCTTGCCGCCTGCGGTCCTCAAGCAGATTCAGGCGCTCCCGCCCGGCGAACCCTTCATCGTGCCCGCCGGCAACAAGGTTGTCGTCAGTGTCATCACGGGCAGCCAGCCAGTGGCGCTCGCGGCCGAGCAGATGCGACCCATCGCGGTCGAGGCACTACGCGGCCAACAGTTCGGAAAGATCGGCGAGCAGAGGCTGAAGGAGGCGCGACAGAAGGCCAAGATCGAGTATCAGCCTGGATATGAGCCTCCTCCAACGCCCAAGCCCGCCACCGCCTGAAGTAAAAAGTGATCTGCCGCCTCCCGTGGGCTTTCTCGCGTGACCGTCCGGGAACTGGAGCGGATTTACATATATTTCACATTGCCGCGCTAGGCGGCTTCCTCATGACAAATCCAGATCTGAGCCGTCGGCAACTCATCGGCAGGGGCGTGCTGTTCGGGGGCACCGCGCTCACACTCCCACTCCTTGCAGGCTGTGGAGGCGGCGGTAGCGGCGGTCAGGCTGCCGCATCGGCAACGGTCGCAACGCCGGCCCCGGCCGCCGCGGCACCGCCAGCACCGCCTCCTGTGACACGGACCGACTGGCGCCCGCTGCGGGTCGGGGCGGGGGGATTTGTTTCGGGCCTCGATATCGCCGATGACGGCACGCGCGTTTGCCGCTGCGACACCTATGGCGCGTATATCATGGAGCGCGGCGGGTCTGAGTGGAAGCTCATTCAAACCTCGACCAGCCTGCCTGTCGGTGAGTTCGGGCATGAAATCGGCACCCAGATGGGTGTCACCGAGGTTGCAATCGCACCATCCGATTCGAACCGGATCTACATGGCCTGGAATGGCTTTGTGTATCGAAGCTCCGATCGCGGAAAGACGTTCGTCAAGACCTCGCTGGCGAAGACCTATATGGACGCGAACGCAGGCGAGAAGTCGATCGGTCGCAAGATCGCCATCGACCCGGTTAATCCGGATGTCGTATTCTTTGGCACCCCGAGAAGCGGACTGTTCCGAAGCATCGATGCGGGTGCCACTTGGCAGGCGGTCACCTCGGTTCCGCTTGCCACGAGCGCTGACTCGGGCATCATCATTGCCTTCGACCGTAGTTCGCCGAAGATCGGGACACAAACGTCGCGGGTCTATGCATCGAGCGCTGGCCAGGGTGTGTTTGTGTCCAACAACGCCGGGGCGTCTTTTGCGTTGATGCCCGGCAGCCCGACCACGCACCGTCACCTTGTCGTCGGACGGGACGGAGTCGTGTGGCAGACCGACGCGACAGCGACAAACAACCTCAAGCGCTACGCGCAGGGCCAGTGGAGCGCGCTTACCAACATGTCGGCAGGCCCGTGGCATTCCGTGGCCGTCGACCCGGGCAATCCGCAGCGAATCGTGGCCGGTGAGCCGGGTGGCGCGATCATCAGTTCGAGCGACGGCGGTGCCAAGTGGACCAGCCCGATGCGGGCGGGCTGGCCGGCGGGCGCGGGCAACCGTGTCGCCAATGACATTCCGTGGCTCGCGTGGACGAACGAAACCTACATGTCGAACGGCGACATGATGTTTGATCCTGCACTGACGAACACGCTTGTCTTCGCGCAGGGAATTGGCGTCTGGACGACCAATCCGCCGGTTATCTGGGGTCCGCACGATTGGGTCTCGCAATCGAAGGGGATCGAGCAGCTTGTCTCGAATCTCATCGTCGCGCCGCCGGGCGGAAGTCCTCTGTACTTTGCATGGGACCGGCCGGTGTTCAAGCTCGACAATCCGGATGCATTCCCCGCGACGCACGGTCCGAATCGCAACCACGCGATCAATATGGGGTGGAGCGGCGACTATGCCTCGTCGAACCCGCGTTTCATTGTCGGCATCTTCAATTACTGGGGCCGCGAGGAGTCTGGCTACTCGGCCGACGGCGGGGCGACATGGACCAAGTTCGCCTCGGTCCCGGCCGAAGTCGCCGCCGGCAAGATCTCGGGTGGAATCGCGGCGGCATCGGACACCAATTTCGTCTGGATCCCGAGCAACAACAGCAATCCTTGGGTGACCCGCGACCGCGGCGCGACCTGGACGAAGATATCCATCCCGGGCGTGCCCGCCACTGGCGATACCGGCTTCGGCTGGTCGTATTACCTGTCGCGCCAGATCGTCGCGGCGGACCGGGTCACGCCGAACACCTTTTACATGTACAATTATCTGGGTTCCGCTGTTGGCGTCTATCGCTCGACCAATGGCGGCGTGGACTGGACCCGCATGTCGACCACCGAGGTCGCAGCCGGCTCGACGTTCAATGCGCAGATGCAATCGGTACCCGGTAAAGCCGGACATCTGTTCTTCACCTCGGGTAACCAAAGCGGCGCGAACCCGGCAAACACGAAATTCATGCGCTCGACCGATGGCGGCGCGACTTGGACCGAAGTTGCGAATGTGCTCGAAGTGTATTCGTTCGGGTTCGGCAAGGCGGCAACGGGAAGCGATTATCCGGCGATCTTCATCGCGGGCTATGTCGATCGGGTCTGGGGTCTCTGGCGTTCGGACAACAACGCCGCGACTTGGGTCAAGATCGGAGATTACCCGCTCGGCAACTTCGACCTGATCAAGACGGTTGCCGGGGACATGGACCGGTTCGGTCGGGTGTATGTCGGTTTCTCCGGATCGGGCGCGAGCTACGCCGAGCTCGTGACCGTCACTGGCTGAGTCCATTCGCGACCCACTGTCGCTCGAGCTCCTGACGCATCATCCTCAGGTCGACCCGATCCTTCGAATGCGCCATGACACCGATCGTTCGCGGGTCGAGGTCAGCAAAGAGGTTACCGACCGCAGATGGCGTCGAAAGGTCGACGCCCCAAGACGCCTTGATGAGCGGCACGTCGGAAGGGACTTGCCCGGCGGCGGCATAGCCCAGCCGAGCTCGCACGAAGCAGCCGTAAAGCGTGTATTCGGAGAAAGACACCGCGCGCGCGACTGCCTGCTGCCAGTCCATTCCTCGCGCGTCCTCGATGGCGCGCTGCATCGCCAGCGCATTATCGCGCCGCCAGACGATCATGTTGCCCACGTGACTGCGCGCTGGGACTGTCGCGGGATCTAGCCCCAGCAGGTGACAGGCGACGTTGCTCCAATCGACTGCCTGCTTGTTGACCGGCGGTACATCGAGGAGTCCCGGCCTGCCGTCGATCTCCAGATCCGCAATCGCAAAGCGCCGGATGAACGCAACGTCCGAGTCCGCGTAAACCAAGCGGTCCGCATCGATGGCATTCGCGGCCGCGATCTTGAGCATCTGCTGGGCGATCCATCCGCGCACGGGAAGACCGCGTCGGTTGAACCAGATGCTACGCCGTGTGGGAAGGCGGATAAAGGACCGCGACAGTAGATCCTCCGACGCGATGATATGCGTGCGGTCGTTTTCCAGTTCCGCGAATATTGCAAGGTCGCGGCGATCGATGATCAGGTAATGCGAGAGCTCTGGCGCGCAATGTGCGACAGAGTCGACGAGCAGCCTGCACCGCTCGAAATCGGGTGCGTAGCTTGGCGTGACAATGGCTGTGCGTGACAAAACGATTATGCCGGTAAAGCGCGAGGCTCGCTTGCGGTGACGGTGGCCGATCGTCGACCGACGCGCTTCTGCCGGCTTGTTTGACCTCGCCGCAGCACTCCGGCGATAATTCCCAGGGTCATCGCGAACATCGACTGCACTTCGTACGTAACAAATACCCACTCGTAGAGGATGTGGAGCATCACCACGACCAGCGCCACGGCAGGGCCCAAGAGCAAGTCCCCCTGCGCGGATTTCCGCATGGCAAATGCACTGCGGGTCGCGCGGAGCGTCGGCCAGATCAGGAGAGCAACCAAGGCAACGACGCCGAGGTAGCCCTGCTCGGCCGCAACGAGCAGATAGGTGTGGTGCACATGCGCCGAACGACTGCCAACGGCGTAGCCGACCCCTGCGGCTTCCGAATACCCCTTGGTGTTGGCGGCAACGACATATTGGTTCGCCCCGTGCCCGAACGGACGAGCATCGACCATCGACCTCGCGGTCTTCTCGAAAGCGGCGCGTTCGTCGTAACCGCTAAACGAGGGCTGCGTGTTGTCGAACCGGCGGTCGAGCGACGTCAATGCCAACGGAGCCGCGACGGCGAGCCCGACCGCGCCAATCGCAACCGCACCCCATTTGCGCGACGTCGGTCGCCGCGCGAGCGATAGGAGCAGAAGAAGCACATAACCCGCGCCCGCCAAACCTATGGTTGCGCGCGAGGCAGTCAGCGCGGCTGCAACTATCGCGGCCGCGACGCCGACCATCAGGACCTTCGAGCGGGTGCCGCCGAGCAGAAGCGCGAGTGCAGGGAAGGCGACGAAGTGCGAGACCATGCCGAGCAGGTTCTGGTGGCTGTAAAGCCCATCAGGCTGAAGCTCCCCCGACATGCGCTGATAGATCGAAAAACCTGCGTTGATCAGCAGCCCGAGCGAGGCACCCATGAGCAAAATGCGCGGCCCGCGTTCATCGTTGCAGATCGAGGCGACGGCAAGGAAGATGACGGTGGCACGCATGACCTGCCACACTGCGAACAACGCCGCCTGCGGCATGTCCGCCTGAAACACTGACAGGAATGTTGTGAAGGCGAAAAAAAACCAGAGCCCAAGAAACGGGGGAAACCCTTTGACACTCGGTCGTGCGATCAAAATCGCAAGTGCCAGAACATCGACCAGAGAGATCTCGAGGCCCTTGGCATAGCCCGACCACATCGGCCACGAAATCGGCGCGACATCGAGGTTTGTTCCCGCAACGATCAGCGGCAGGAAGCCGAGTAGTGCCCAGAATTTCGGCGCCAGGTCAGGGCGCGACCGCATCATCGCCGCCAGCAACGGCACGAGGACGACAAACGTCGCGAGCACGACCCACTTCATCGCGCACCGGTCTCCGCCGCGATCTTGTCGGGGGACCTGGTCCATCTGGCGATCCGTCGACCGATCGAAATCATCCGTGCCTCAAAATAGAACGTCGAGAGGTGCGCGACCGCAAAGCTGAGCGCGATCAGTACCGGTCGCTTCAGATACTTCACGACTGTATCGCCGGTGAAGAGCCAAGTCGCCATCAGCATGCCGTGGACGACGTAAAGTGCATAGCTGATCGCTGCAACATAGACCGCGGCGCGCGAGCGGAACAGGCGATCGAGCAAACCGGGCATCGCGACCAGGCTCAGCCCGATCATCGCCGCCGAGATCCACGGACGCAGATAGGCGAGTGCGCCCCCGCTCGCATGTCCGGACGCGATAACGACGGGAAGCAGCAGGACGCCGCAAAGCGCCAGTCGCCGTGGGACCGCGCGGTTGAGCCAGCCGTGCTGATACAGGATGGCGACTGTCGCGCCTGCCAAGATCTCGTCCACGCGTTGCCAGGTGAAAATGCTGATCGGCGTATCCTCGATGATACGGACGACCGTGACCGCCACTCCTGCGACCGGCAAAAGATAGAGCCCGTTCCGTCCGGCCAGCGCCACGAGTAGCGCCACGCCCGCGTAGAATTGCACCTCGATGCAAAGGCTCCACAGATGCTCGCCGCCGTGCATCAACTGCGTTGGGGGGACGTTCGCGACGAACCCGAAATTGGCGAGCACTTCGGCTGCGGATGCGCCGGTCCACACGGCGAGGACCGCCATCGCGACCCAGGCGAGCGGCACGATCCGGAACAGCCGCCTGACCACGAACGAGGGGACATGCGGGTCCTGCAGAAGCATGCGCGCGATGAGCAACCCTGACAGGTTGAAGAAGACGACCATGCCGGTTGCGGCAACTGCACCGTTCAAGCCCCAACTGCCCGGGCCGAGCGGCAGCAGGTGCCCGGCAAGCACGCACAGGATGCTCAGCGCACGCCAGCCGTCGAGCACCCCGATGTGCAGGTCGGTTCGTTGTTCGGTCACGCGTCCCCAATATTCCCCTTCGACCCAGTAGGCCGCGTCGTGATCATGTCACCCTATGATTGACGAATCGCAAGCATTAGCGAAGTAGCCGACGGTATAGCAAACGCTCGCGGGGGCTCGACGCCCGTTCGATCGCCTGCGCGATGTTCCGGGGGCTTATGGCACTTACATTTGGTGCGAGATTGGATCGTTTGCTCCTCAGGTCGGTGGAGGCAGCCGATTCCAACACAACGCGAACCGCTGCGCATGCAGCGTTGTTGTTGATCGTCCTCGTTGCGATGGCATACCCGTTTTTTTGGACTGACAACGAAAACCATTACTTCCAGATCGCGCGCCAATGGTTCGATCCATCGTTCCGACGGCCCCATGATGCCGCGTTCGATGCGGCTGGTGGCAAGCTCGTCGGGCTGTTTCTGTTCGGCGGTGCGGTTGACCTGTTCGGCTGGGACGTCGGGCGGCTGATCATTGGGCTGCTGTCGACCGCGGCAATCGCATGGGGGTTCGCTTCGCTGACGAGCGCCTTAGCGATGTCAGCGCTCGACGCGCTGGTCGTCCTGATCCTCTTTCTCGCCTCCGGCCAGACAGTACTTGGCGGCGAATGGTTTATCGGCGGGATCGAGACCAAGGCCTTTGCTTATGGGTTCGGGCTAGCGGGGCTGGCCGCCATGCTCACGGGGCGCACTCTGGCGTCCGCAGTTTGGGTTGTCCTTGCGCTGTATTTTCACTTCCTCGTCGGCGCCTTCTGGGCCGGGAGCGTTGTCATTGCGGCACTCGTTGGGGCGCGTAATCGCGACGCAGCGACTGCGGGTGTTGTAATCGCGGTGCTCGCGACACCGCTTTTGGTGATTCTCGTTACCGATTGGCTACGCGGGTCGGCGATCGCGCCTCCCCCCGGAGCGCCGAGCGCCGAATATATCTATTCGATAATCCGCAACCCCCATCATGTCGCGCCTTTCGCAGTCCCGGGCTGGCCGCGACAGCTTCTCGCTGCGCTCGTTTGGGCGGGCGCATGCGGATGGCTGTGCCGGATGATCGCAGTGAAGAGCGGTAAACCGTTACAAACGCTGGCGACTCTGGTCGCGATTTTATGCCTGTTTGTGCCGGTGGCTCTGTTCCTGTCGTGGCTAGACCGGGACACCGGCGCGCTCGGCAAGCTGTACTTGCTCCGCCCGTTCAGCCCTATCCTGCTTCTCGGACTTTTTGCGGTCGTGGCGGCCTGGCGTTCGGCAACTATCGAGAGCCCCCACGTACGGGTCCTTCCCCTCCTCTTGACCGCCGGCGTCCTGATCGTGGCGATCGGTGCCGGCCATTTCCGCATGGTCGTCAATCGCCCGCCCGAAGTTGAGAACATCCTGATCGCGGCACTCCAGCGACACGTTCCGCACGAGGCTCCCGTCCTGCTTGACCCGGTAACGGATACGATGACTGGGATCGCTCGAAGTTCGGGCCACCAAACGGTCGTTAGCTGGAAGTTTGTCCCAACGGACACGCGAGATATCTACCGGTGGTGGTGGTTGATCCAGGTGCGCAATACGATATTCGCCGGCCGTTGTCCGGACCGGGCTATGTTTGTGCGGTTTATCCTTGCAGGTGAAGCCAGCACTCCGAGACTACGGCGTTGCGGCCGCCTCGTCTGGCAGGGCGATCGTTACGCGTTGATCGCCGTCGACCCAAGGCGTTAGTCTTTCGCATGTCTTCAACACCGAGAACCGAGAACGACGGACGAAGCTTCAGACCGGTGGATGTTTCCCCGAAGATCGGGTATGTCAGTGGTCCGGTCGACGCACGCGTGATTTATGCAGATGCGATGGCGTCGCGCGAGCCTGAATATTTCGGCACGAGTTATCTTGCCCAACTGCTGCAGCTTGCCCATCGGCGCGGTGCGCGTGCTGTTGTGATCACGACATTGGCAGAGCAACGCTACGATGTTCGTATTGACGGCCATCGGCTGGTCAACGTTTCACCCTCAGAAGCGGCGCGAGCAGCGCTGCGCTATCATATCACGATGACATTGTGGGCTCTACGCGTGTTGCGCGTGTTGTGGCACGAACAGGTGGATGTTGTCGTCCTGACGGCCGGGCAGAATTATCATTTCATGTTTGCGCCATTGCGCCTGCGCGGCACGAAGATCGTCGTATCGCTCCATAGCTTGGTTTGGCCGAAGTTCGGTCGCATTCCGCGTGTCTGGACCGCGTTGCGGTGGCTGAACAATCACCTCATCTTTCGTCACGCAGCTGCGATTCAGGGGGTCTCGCAGGACATTCGCGATCAGATCATCTCGATCCAGCCGTCGGCCGCTGATCGCACTTCGGTTTTTCGACCGACCTACAACCAAGAGCAATTTGAAAACGTAAGACCACTGACATTCGGTTCGAACAAGGTCTTTTCGATCCTCTTCGTCGGACGTATCGAAGTTAGCAAAGGTGTGTTCGATATGCTTTCGGTCGCTCAGCGGTTGCGTGCCGATGGCAGGATGCCAAGGTTTCGCATCGATTTCTGTGGCGAAGGTGCGGCTCTCGACGAACTGCGCAAGGCCGTCGATACCCATACATTGTCGGACCTCTGTTTCGTTCACGGCGTGTGCGACGCCGAGCGCATCCGTTCGTTTCTGGGAGGCAGTGACGTCGTCGTGGTCCCGACGCGCTCGGAGCTGGAAGAAGGGTACAACAAGGTCTGCGCAGAGGCGGTTCTTGCCGGTCGACCGGTGGTGACCTCGGCGGCCTGCCCAGCGTTGGCCGACGTCGCCGATGCGGCGGTTGAAGTCCAGGTCGACGACGTGGCGGGCTATGCCGACGCCATTTTGCGACTTGCAACCGACGAAGCGCTTTTTCGGGCGAAGGCGGAGGCTACGCAGTCTGTGCGTCAGAAATATTTCGATATCGAGGCGAGCTATGGCGCACGTCTCGAAGCGGCGCTTGACCGGATCGGTATCTTCGCGGCCAAATGACCATCGTCCCAAATCGAGGCAGGGGGCACGCAACGAAGCTTGAAAATTTCGACGGCGGCGAGTATAAAAAAGTTGTTAAGCGTAAACAGGACGAGGGGTCGCACCTGTTTGCGCGTGTTCAGTGGGGCTTAAATGCGCGACTTTGCCAAAACCATGTTGTGTGCAGTTCTGGTTGGTGCTTCGGTGCCGGCGGCTGCCGCTCAGGTCGTGTTCAGCGGCGGGACCGCGAGCGGCACCAATGGGCGCATCTTCACGGCGGGGTCAGGGAGCGAGGCTATCAGCGTTCGCGTCTCCGCCTGGACGCTCAACGGGAGCACTGTGAACGCCTCTGTGTTGGGGCTGCACGGGACCGCCGGACTTGGCATCCGCAACGCCATCGAGGGAACGTCGTCGCAGGCCAGTGCAAATGCGAGCCATACGATCGACAATCTCAACCGCACCGATTTCCTGATTCTGCAATTCGACAAGAAGGTGGTGCTCGGTAACGCGACGTTTACGGCGTACAAGCAGAGCGGTTACAACTACACCGATACCGATGCGACGATTGGGTGGGGCAATACCGCGACCGCGTGGAATTCGCAGCTCAGCCTGACGACATTGGCGAACCTGAATTCCCTGATCCCGGCGGGAAGCCGGTATGCGTCGGGGAACAATGGATCGCAGGGCACGAATACGCGCAACATCGATCCGCTGCTCTATTCCGGCAATGTCTGGATCGTGAGCTCGGCGATCGGATCGCACAATGCCGACGGCAAAATCGATTCGTTCAAGTTCAACAATCTGAACTATACCACGAAAATGCCGGTGCCCGAGCCTGCGACCTGGATGATGATGATCGCCGGTTTCGGCTTTATCGGTAGTGTCCTGCGTCGTCGTAAGGCCGTCGTGGGCGTTGCGCGTGCGGACGCGTCCGCTCCTGTGGGCTGACAGCAAGACGGCTCGCATTCCTCGAGCGTCGCGATCGCCCTGCTGCCGCTCTGCTTGCGCCAGGTGCGATTTACGCTAACGCGCCAAGCGCGAACTGACTGAACTGGGACCACGTGGCGGACGACGTGCAGAGTGGCTCCCTAATTCCGCGGATGAAACTGCCCAGCCTCGGCCTGATTGGTCGCCTTGGATGGACGACGTTTGGCTTTGGCTATGCGCAAGCCGTTCGGGTTGTCGGCAACATCATCATGACCCGACTGCTGGCACCCGAAGTCTTCGGCGTGATGCTGATTGCCAACACGTTGCGGACCGGTATGGAGCAGTTGTCGGACATAGGGGTCGGTCAAAACATCGTCGCTGACCGCCGTGGCGAGGAAGCCGAGTTCTACAATACCGCCTGGACGCTCCAGATCCTGCGCGGGGCCGTCCTGACTCTGGTGTTCGTGCTCGCGGCCTTCCCCCTGTCCACCCTCTACGGCGCCGACATGCAGCCAGTGCTCCAGCTGACCGCACTTGTACTTCTGGTCAGCGGATTTCATTCGGTCGGGCGCTACATTGCCCAGCGGAAGCTTCTGATGAAGCGGTTGGCGTTGTTCGAGATCGCGGTCGCCACGGTGACGATGGCGGCGCAGATCCTGCTGGTCTGGATCTGGCCGACGGTGTGGGCGCTGGTGCTGGGCGGGGTGCTGTCGACGGCGATCGCGGTAGCGGCCAGCTACGCGCTCGTTCCCGGGCTGAAACCACGGTTCCGGCTCGACCGCAAAAGCGCGATCAACATCCTGCATTTCAGCAAATGGATTTTTCTGTCCTCGCTCTTGTATTTCTTCGCGACGAATTTTGACAGGCTGTATCTCGGCGCGACCATCCCGCTCGCGGTGCTCGGTGTCTTCGGCATCGCGCGCGGGCTCGCCGAGACGGTCGGGAATCTTGCCACGAGGCTGAGCAATTCGGTCATTTTTCCGGCGGTCGCCGCTGCCCGCCAGAGTGTCGACGATCTCCGCGCGAAACTCGGGCAGCTTCGCGTGCCGCTCTTTGCGGCGGCGGCGTTTGCCATCGCCGCGCTCGTCGCGGTGTCGGATACGCTTGTCCTCATCATTTATGACGAACGATATCGTCTCGCGGCCTCAATACTGCCGGTCCTCGCATTCGGCCTGTGGTTTACGGTTCTGGCGACGACGGCCGAAGCGATCCTGATGGGCCTGGCCAAGCCGGTCTATGGCACGATCGCCAATCTGGCCAAGCTCGGTTGGCTGCTTGTCATGCTTCCCGCCGGCATTGCGTCGGCTGGTCTTGCCGGCGCAGTGGTAGCGATAGCGATGAGCGATGCCGTGAAGTATCTTGCGACGTTGTTTGGACAGGCACGCGAAGGTGTCGCGTTCATCCGACAGGACATCGGTTTGACGCTTCTATTTGTCGGAACGGTCTTCGGAATGCGCGCGGCGACAGGGGTCGTCGGGATCAATGACGGCTGGACGACCTGGTGGCCGATGCTGCTCGCGTCCGTCGCGCGGTAGAACGTCGGCGGGCTGCGGCCTTTTGTCGAAAATCAGTCCGGGGTGGAGGGCCCTGCAAGAGCCAGGCACAGGACCGAGACGAGCGCGCTGAAATCGGCTGCGCTGGCAAAGCTGTGCGAATTGCTGTCGAGCTTCACGAGGCGGATCGACCCTTCATCTCGCCAGGCATCCGCGAACGCAATCGCGGTCGCGTCGCCCACGGCCAGAACAACCGTCGTCGGAATCTGTGAGCCAGCGAGCGCGCGCACGGTCCGGGCGGCGAGGCTGTCGGGCGTCGCTGGCTTGGCAGAGACCAGCCGGCCGAGCCCTTGGTAAGCCTTCCCGAGATCGATCTTGCCGCTAAGCAGGGCTCTCCACGCTGCAGGGTCGCGGAGGCGCGCCGCATAGCGCGCCTTGATCGCGGCTGGCGGTGGCATGTCGGCGACAGTCTCGACGACCCACGGGTTGGCGAGCACGCGTGCATCGACCGGTGTTGCGTGCAGGATCAGCGCGGTCGCCGCATCGCAGTTGCCGAACGCAACCACGCGCGTCAGCTGCGGTATCTGGCGCCGGAACGCGGTCAGCGCGGCGGCGATGTCGGGGCCACTGCTCTCGAACCCGCGATTGTCGCCCTCGCTGTCACCGACGCCGCGCCGGTCGAACCGGAAAACAGGGTGGCCTCGGCCAGCGATGTGCGCCGCGAGTTCCGCCATTCCGCGGTGCGCGCCGCTGCGGACTTCGTTCCCGCCCGAAACGACGAGCAGGCCCGACGCGCCGCCTGCTTCGTCGAGCGTCGCGGCAAGCGCCGCGCCCTCGCACGCGAAGGTCAGCGCGCGGCGCATGCCAGTGCCCAGCAGAAAATGTCTTCGCCGATCACCCCGTGAAGCGCGCTGTCGGTAACCGGTTCGGCTCGTCGCCAGACCGCGTCCCCGGCAATAGCATGGTCGCACGGTCGATCGTCGGTCCGCACCGTTCGGATGTCGGGCCCGTCGTCGGGCGCTGCCTTGTTCAGCGCGGCGAACAGTGCGGGCGCGATCAGATTGCCTGCCAGCCGGGTCGGCTGCGCGTCTGCTTCCGCCTCGATTTCGGCGGCCTTTCGTCCGGAGGTAAGCGCAGTCGCGCGGACCATGTCGCGCAGCAGGCGCGCGCCGGTTTCCGGCATCAGCCGCCAGCGGGCGTCGGCATCGACATATCGGTCGAGCAGCGCGCCACCGCGGATCGCGACGGTCAGTCGGGGTCGCGGCAGCAACTCGGCGAGCGCTTCCACCGCCGCGACCCAGTCCTCGAACCCGACGTCATGCGTTGCGAGTGGACTGTCGCCTGTTCCGGGGAAGTCGGGAAGGATGGACGCAACGCCCTTGTCGAGGTCGGGCCGTGACAACAGCCGCATCGCTTGAACGAGCGTCGCGCGTGTGCGGTTCGCTTCTTCGAACAGGGGGGGCAGAATAAGGACTGTCGGCCAGTCCTCGCGTCCCATCCGCAGCATCGCCTCGCGTCCGCCACGCCAGGCATAGCTGTCGAACTTCACGCGGTGACCTTGGCTACCGCAAAGTCCGTCAATGCGCCGAAGGTCGCAAGCATCTCTCCGTCGACATCGTCGTCGTCGATCGTGATGTCGAGACGATCCTCGAGCTCGGTCAGCAATCCTGCAACCGCCATCGAATCGAGTTCGGGGAGCGCGCCGAACAGTTCGGTATCTGCGTCGAACGCGGCGACGCGCGCCTGCGATATCCCAAGCACGTCGCGCAGGACCCCGCGCACGACATTCTCGACCTTGCCCCTGTCCGTCATGCCGCGCGCCGTTAGCGGCCAAGCGCGCGCGCGGCAAGCTGGCGCGCGGCACCCACAAGGCCCGAGAGTGTGCCCCGGTTATAGCAATCGAGGCGCGAAAGCTCGTTGCGCGTGCTCATCCAATCGGCCTTGTACCTGTCGTCACCCGTGCCGAAGTCGATGCGTGCGACGCGATCCCGGTCGATGACGTGTTCGAACATCGCATGGGTCAGCAAGGTGCCCGGCGAGATTGCGTCGAAGCCTCGCCGATGGGCAAGCTTGTGGATCGTCGCAATGCCGTGTTCGACGGTCCAGAGCTGCGCCGCCACCGCGCGCCCTTGGAGGCGCGCGATACCGAGGCGCAGGTTACCGGTGCCGCCCTTGGACTCGGCGGTCGCGCGCAGGAAGGCGAGCGACCCCTCCTCGGGTTTCCAGCTGTCGGCGTAGACGTCGGCATAGTCGGCCCATGCAGCTTCTTCGAAAGCGGCGTCGATGCGGATGTCGAGTGCGGCCTTCGTGCGCTTGCGTTTGACGGTGGAGCGGAGCTGGCCGGGGCGTGCTGCCCAATAGTCCGCAAAACTGCGCCCCGCGACATCCTCGGTCCAGTTCACCGGCCCTGGCCTGCAAAAGACGGTCCAGCCCGTGTCCCTGAACGCGGTCGCCAGCAGCGTGGCGGAATCACGCGGCACCTTGTCGAGCGAGACGCTGGCGCACGAGCGTTTGAGGGCGCACGCGATGGCGCGCAGCAGGGCAATCTGGTCGCTGTCCGCTGGATTGCCTGCGAAAACGGGACGAAACGCGAGGGTATACCAGCTCGACAGCGCGATCGCGCCCTGCCGATCCGTGCGGGCAAGGAAAAGCCATGCCGAATACGGCCCTTGAACAGCGTGCGCGACCAGCGGCTCGACCCCGGGGCGGCAATGGTCCCATGTGCGGTGGAACCAGCCGAGGCGGTCGAACAGGTGGGGCTGCGCATCCGGGCCAAGTCCCGACGCGTCGAGCGCGCCCAGATCGCGGATTAGCGCGACCTTTACGCCTTCGTGGTTAGGCACGACGTCGCCCGCGCAATCGGCGCGCGCCGATGCTAGAGCTTCGCCCGTGACTGCCCCTGATCCCACACCACGTCCGATCGATCACGTCCATTTGGATGGCGACCTTTATGCGCCCGCGCTGGTTACGAAAGCGGAAAGCCTGAACTACGCCGATCTGGAGGCGGCCGTCGGACAACTGGCGGCGGCGCTGAAGGCACGTGTGCCGGATCGCGGCGCACGGGTCGCGACATGGTTGCCGAAAACGCTCGAGGCGTGCCTCATGCCGCTCGCGGCACCGCGGGCAGGGCTGGTGCATGTGCCGGTCAATCCCGTGCTCAAGCGCGCGCAGGTCGCGCATATTCTGGCCGACAGCGGCGCGTCGCTGCTGCTGACGGGCGCGGGCCGGGCAGCGACGCTGGAGCCGGGCGATGTGCCCGGTGGCTGCGCGATCGTCCTTGAACGCGATTTGACCAGTAAGGGCGCGCTGCCGCCGTCGTCCGCCGATTCCGGCACGCTTGCGGCAATCATGTACACATCGGGATCGACCGGGCGGCCGAAGGGCGTGATGCTCAGCCACGCGAACCTGTGGCTCGGCGCGGTCAGCGTTGCGCACTATCTGAAGCTCGCCCCCGACGACCGGACGCTCGGCGTGCTCCCGCTCGGCTTCGATTACGGCCAGAACCAGTTGTTTTCGACGTGGAAAGCGGGCGGCGCGGTGCATCCGTTCGATTTCCTGATGGCAAAGGATGTCTGGCGCGCCGTCGAGCGGGACGCGATCACAACGCTTGCTGCGGTGCCGCCGCTGTGGCTGCAACTGGTCGAGGCCGATGCGCCACCGGCGACGGGAATCCGGCGGATCACCAACTCGGGCGGCGCGCTGACGCCCGCGCTTATCGACTGCTTGCGCCCGCGTGTGCCGAACGCCGACATCTATCCGATGTATGGGCTGACCGAAGCGTTTCGCTCGACCTACCTGCCGCCCGAGCTGGTCGCGGCGCACCCGTCGTCGATGGGACGGGCCATTCCATTCGCCGAGGTCGTGGCGGTCGCGCAGGACGGCAGCGAGGCGCAAGATGGCGTACCGGGCGAGCTGGTCCACGCGGGGTCGCTTGTCGCCCAAGGCTACTGGCAGGATGCCGAGCGCACTGCTGCGCGGTTCAAGCCTGCGCCGCCGTGGACGAAGAGCGGCGGCATCGCCATATGGTCGGGGGACAAGGTGACCCGCGACGCCGACGGGTTGTTCTACTTCGTCGGGCGCGACGACGAGATGATCAAGTCGAGTGGCCACCGCATCAGCCCGCTCGAGATCGAGGAGGCCGCGCTCGCAAGCGGTGTCGTGGCCGAGGTTGTCGCGCACGGGATCAAGGATCAGGCACTGGGTCAGGCAATCCGCATCGTCGCGCGGGGAACGGGCGACGAAGCGGCGTTGCGCGACTTCCTGAAACACGAGCTGCCGTCGCACATGCAGCCGAGGATCATCGAGTGGCGCGAAGAAATGCCGCGTAATCCCAATGGGAAGCTCGACCGTTCTGCCATTTCGAAGGAGGTTGCGTGAAGCCGCACGGTGCCATTCCGCGCTGGTGGGACGCAGCGCGGGTCGCGCGTGCGCTGGCGGCGAGCGACGGCAATACGCCGTGCTTTGTCTACGACCTCGCAATTGCACGCGACAAGGTCGCGACGCTGCGCCGCGCGCTGCCCGAGCGCGTTGCTATCCACTATGCCGTGAAGGCCAACCCGCATCCACAGGTGATCGCCGCGATGGCCGCCGTCGTCGACGGGCTCGACATCGCCTCCGGCGGCGAACTGATGACTGTTCTTCGGCCCGCGCCCGAGGCGCACATCTCGTTCGCCGGGCCGGGCAAGCGCGATGCCGAGATCGAAGCGGCGATTCACGCAGGTGTGACGCTCAACGTCGAATCGGCGGGCGAGGGTCGGCGTGCCCTTGCCATCGCCGACCGTCTGGGCGTTGCGCCCAAGCTCGCGGTGCGCGTGAACCCGGATTTCGCGCTCAAGGGTTCGGGCATGAAGATGGGTGGCGGCGCGGCCGCGTTCGGGGTCGATGCCGAGCATGCAGCCTCACTCGTGCGCGACTTGCGCGCGGGCGGTGCGGACTGGCGCGGGCTCCATATCTTTGCCGGAAGTCAGGCGCTCGACAGTGCCGCGATCGCCGCGACGCAGGCGGCGACGGTCGCGCTCGCGGCGCAGCTGGCCGATGACGTCGGTGCGTCCCCGCCGCTCGTCAATCTCGGCGGCGGGTTCGGCATCCCCTATTTCGCAGGCGATGCGACGGTCGACGTCGCTTCGGTCGGCGCACGGCTGGGCGAGGTGCTCGATGCGCGTCCGGCAAGCCTTGCCGACAGTCGTTTCGCAGTGGAGCTCGGCCGCTGGCTCGTCGGAGAGAGCGGTGTGTATCTCACCCGCATTGTCGACCGGAAGGAGAGCCGCGGCGAAACCTTCCTGATCGTCGACGGGGGACTGCATCACCAGCTCGCCGCGTCAGGCAATTTCGGGACCGTCGTGCGCCGCAACTACCCGATCGCGGTTGCGACGCGCGTTGGCGCCGCTGCGGATGAGACTGTCAACGTTTGTGGCTGCCTGTGCACGCCGCTTGACCGGCTTGGCGATGCTGTCGGATTGCCTCGGGCAGGGGTGGGTGACGTCATCGTGCTGTTCATGGCGGGCGCCTATGGCGCGACGGCCAGCCCGGCGGCGTTTCTGGGTCAGGGCCCGGCGCGGGAATTCGCGCTCGACGACCGCTCGGATCCGTAACGGCTAACGCAATCTTCACCTCTACACGCCTAGATGAGCGCGCTTCGAAGAGGTTTTGAAAAGGTTGCGGAACATGCGTCACTCGCGTTCGTCGCTCATGCTGGGAGCGGGGCTGATCGCTCTCGCCGTTACCGGCTGCGCAGGCAGCAGCGCCGGGCCGCAGCTTCCGCCGGCCAGCTTCGTCTCGCCGACCGAAGGGCCGGGCGAGGAATATGTCATCGGGCCGCTCGACCAGCTGACGATCTTCGTCTGGCGCAACCCGGAACTCGGCGCGAAGGTGCAGGTCCGGCCCGATGGGCGCATCACGACCCCGCTGATCGCCGACATGCCTGCGGTCGGAAAGACCGCGTCGCAGCTGTCGGAGGACATCAAGGTTCAGCTGTCGCAGTACATCAAGGACCCGATCGTCAGCGTCATCGTCGACAATTTCTCGGGCACCTATTCGCAGGCGGTCCGCATCGTCGGCGCGACCGAGAAGCCGGCATCGATCCCGTTCCGCGCGAACATGACGCTGCTCGATGCGATGATCGCGGTCGGCGGCCTCAGCGAATATGCGGCCGGCGACCGCGCGCGTCTCGTCCGTTACGACCGCGTATCGGGCAAGCAGACCGAATATGCGCTCCGCATCGGTCGCCTGCTCAAGCAGGGCGATTCGAAGGCGAACGTGCGCCTGCAGCCCGGCGATGTCATCATCATCCCGACGAGCGCGTTCTAGGTCCGGCGCATGGGGGACATCTACAACGAGGTTCTGGTCGCGGTCCACGGCGTGTGGCGTCGGCGGTGGCTGGCGCTCGCGGTCGCGTGGGGTATTGGCCTGCTCGGCTGGTTCGTGGTCGGGATGATCCCGAACACGTACAAGTCCGAAGCGAAGATCTTCGTTCAGGCCAATTCGCTGCTCCCCGACAAGGCGGGCATTTCGCCCAGCGAGCAGAAGCAGGGCATCGACACCGTCCGCCAGACGCTGACGTCGGTCGAAAGCCTGCAAAAGGTCGTGAAGGGCACCGAACTCGCCAAGCATGTCGCGAGCGATCGCGACATCGCCGACAAGGCGACTGCGCTCCAGCGCAGGATCGAGATCAAGTCGGTCCAGGACAATCTGTTTGAAATCAGCGCGACCGCGTCCGAAGGGGCGCTCAGCGACGCGCAGAATGCGAAGCTGTCGACCGCGATCGTCCAAAAGTTGATCGACCTGTTCGTCGACGGCTCGCTGCGTGGCGGGCGTCAGGAAGCGGGGCAAAGCCTGCAGTTCCTCGATACCCAGATTGCAGCGCGCGGCGAGCAACTCGCGCAGCTCGAGGCGCGGCGCGCGGCGTTCGAGGCGAAATTCCTTTCGACGCTCCCGGGCGGAGGGTCGCTCGCCGAACGTATCGCGGCGGCGCGCAGCGAACAGTCGCGCGTGGCGTCCGACCTTGCGGCGGCCAACAGCGCATTGGGTGCGGTCAACGCGCAACTCGCTGCGACGCCGCCTGCGACGACGCCCGGCGTCATGGTCGGCGGCGGCGAGACACGCGTCGGCCAGCTCCAGGCCCAGATCGCCGACGGGCAAGCGCGCGGCTGGACCGATTCGCACCCGGACATGATCGCATTGCGTGCGCAGCTCGCGCGCGCGCAGGCGATGGGTGGCGGCAATGGCGCGCGGATGACGCCCGGCAGCAGTCAGCCCAATCCGATGTATACCTCGCTCCGCGCGATGCAGGCCGAGCGCCAGGCGACTGCCTCGGCGCTGTCGGCACGCAAGGCGCAGCTCGACGGCGAGATCGGGCGCATCCTGTCGCTCCAGCAGGCGAACCCCGAGTTCACCGCCGAGCAGACCGCGATCGACCGTGATTATGCCGCGATGAAGACGCAGTACGACAAGCTGCTCGCCGACCGCGAGGACGTCCGCCTGCGCGGTCAGGTGCAGACACAGACCGATGCGGTTCGCTTCAACGTCATCGATCCGCCCTCGACGCCCACCGTGCCGAGCGCGCCGAACCGGCCGCTGCTGCTGACGCTGGTGCTGCTTGCAGCGCTGGGCGGCGGTGTCGGCGCGGCCTTCGCGATGGGCCAGCTCCAGACCAGCTACCCGACCGCGACGCGTCTTGAAAAGGCGAGCGGCCTGCCGGTCATCGGTTCGATCACGGAGGTCGTCCGCGCGCCCGAGCGGGTCCTGCGCCGCAAGCGGCGGATGCAGTTCATGGGCGGCGCAGCGGCGCTCGTCGGCCTCTGGGTGATCCTCATGGTCGCAGAGTTCGTGCAACGGAGTATGGTCGCATGAGCGCAGCGATGGGCAATGACGCGCGCCGCGACTCGTTGATCGAGCGCGCTGCGGAGGTGTACGACTTCGGTGCCGCGCTGCGCGGGCGTCAGGGTGTCGTCGAGAGCGTCCCGGCGGAAGCGGCAGCCCCGGCGGCAATCGCACCCGAGGTCGCGAAGGCACCTGCTGCCACGCGCGGACACTTGGCGTCTTCGCCCGCGGCGACCGTTGATCGCAAGCGTCTCAAGTCGGACGGCTTCATCCTGCCCGATGCGCCGATCGGCACGCTGGCCGAGGAATTCCGCCTCGTGAAGCGGCAGCTGCTGCTCCGCGCGGGGGCGACCGGTGGGGCGTTGAGTCCGAAAGACCGCATGATCCTTGTCTGCTCGGCGCAGCCGAACGACGGCAAGACCTTCTGCGCGGTCAACCTCGCGCTCAGCCTTGCCAGCGAGCGCGACAACGAAGTGCTGCTCGTCGACGCCGATGTGGCGAAGCCCGACGTGCTCAAGACGCTGGGGATCGCGGGCGACGTGGGGCTGATCGACGCGATTTCCGATCCGGATGCGGACGTCGAGCGCTTCGTCATCCCGACCGACATCCCCAAGCTCTCGGTCCTGCCGGCGGGCCGGGCGACGAACAACGACACCGAACTCCTGTCGTCGGCACGCGCCGCGAAGGTGATCGAGAGCCTGACCGCGACCAACCCGCGTCGCGTCGTCATCATCGACAGCGCGCCTGCGCTCGCGGCGTCGCCGGCGAGCGTGCTCGCCCACCGCGTGGGCCGCGTGCTCATGGTGGTGCGCGCAGACCGCACGACCGAGAGCGAGCTGCGCGAGGCGATCG
>VYLJ01000037.1_pt1 | contig 29702 bp, 24 predicted proteins | sample 5114331 | NCBI WGS metagenome assembly VYLJ01 (sample SAMN12291791, study PRJNA351875) | freshwater metagenome | isolation source: freshwater lake | place: USA: Michigan, MSU2 Lake | collected 2011-08-16
TTTTGAAGGGTTGTCATCCGTTGTGATAATTGTACCAGAAGGCAATTGATAGCCTGTTAAATTCCCTTGTTTCCACCACCTCCAAGCCGTTCGATAACTTATTCCTGTTTTTTTGCCTAGTCCGATAGTTTTGTCTGTACATATTACCATGAATAACTATATATGACCATATTTGTATTGAAACTTTACAATACCCCAGTTTCCGCTGCCGCTAATTTTACCGCCGGCTTTCAACCGATATTTTAGTTAAGTTTTGAGTTATTATTGAGCATTGGTTAGGGATTGACAACATTTCCCCTCGGGCTGCCGATTCTCCGACTCCCCCACTTAATTTTTATTTTTTACTGACTCGTACCATGTTAGACCTAAAGCAAATTAGAGAAAATCCAGAGGAAGTACAGAAACGCTTAGATAGTCGGGGAGGTAGTTATGATATTGCCCCTATTCTCCAGTTAAATCAACAACAGAAGGCTTTAGAGTTAGAACGCAGCAGTTTACAGGGCCGGGGTAACGAAATCGGTAAACTGGTAGGACAAAAAGTGAAAAGTGGCAGCGATGTCAACAGTCCCGAAATCTTGGCAATGAAAACAGAAGGAAACGAGATTAAAAGTAAACTAGCTCAATTAGAACCGCAGGAAAAAGAGATTAAAGCGGCCATTGACCAAAAAATCTTAGATTTACCCAATTTACCCAGTGAAACCACTCCCATCGGTAAGGATGAACGGGAAAATGTCGAAGTCAGACGCTGGGGAGAAGAATATAAACCCACCAACCCGAATATTTTGCCTCACTGGGAAATTGGGGAAAAATTGGGCATTTTAGACTTTGAACGGGCAGTAAAAATCGCCCAGAGTCGTTTTGTTAATCTTATCGCCCTCGGGGCAGCCCTAGAAAGAGCTTTAATTAATTTTATGCTCGATCGCCATATTGTCGCCGGTTATACAGAAGTTTTACCGCCAATTCTGATTAATAGTGACTCCCTGCGCGGGACGGGACAACTGCCGAAATTTGCGGAAGAAAGCTTTAAATGTCGAGATGATGAGCTTTGGTTAGCACCAACGGCAGAAGTACCCGTAACTAACCTTTATCGCGATGAAATCCTCTCATCGGAGCAATTACCGATAAAACACTGTGCCTATACCCCTTGTTTTCGTCGAGAAGCGGGCAGCTATGGCAAAGATACGAGGGGCTTGATCCGTTTGCATCAATTTAATAAGGTGGAAATGGTCAAAATCGTCCATCCTGACGCTTCTGCTCAGGAACATGAAAGTTTAGTCGCTAATGCAGAGGCAATCCTGCAAGCTTTACAGTTGCCCTATCGGGTGATTGAATTGTGTAGCGGTGACTTGGGTTTTGCGGCAGCCAAATGTTATGACTTAGAAGTGTGGCTACCTTCGGCTAATACCTATCGGGAAATTTCCAGTTGTTCTAATTTTAGAGACTTCCAAGCACGACGGGCAAATATTCGCTTTAAAGAAAAAGGGCAAAAAGGCACTAATTTTGTCCACACCCTCAACGGTTCGGGATTAGCGATCGGTCGTACTATGGCTGCTATCCTAGAAAATTATCAACAGCCGGACGGGACGGTAAAAGTGCCGGAAGTGCTGCAACCCTATCTAAAACGGGAAGTTATTTGTTAATTTTTCTGAAAAATGCTTGACAAAATGTCTATATAGGGTTTGCTGAATAAATCTAAAAACCTTGTTGGGTAAGACTTTTAGACCTTTTGTCAATCAAAAAGTACCGGATATGGGAGTGATCAGGGGGAAAATTCAGGTACTTTTTCCCTGAAAATTGGGTAGTTGACCACCTGAAAATCGGTAAAACCCTACACCCCACACCCCACACCCTGCCCCCAAGAAAAACTTTTTGCCGCAAACCCTATATAGTGCATTGAAAGAATTGAGCTTAACCCCACTCTAGAATTGCCTGTTTTAAGGCTCCTTCGGGCAAATTGGCGGGATCAAAAGACTCACCCGCTTCTATTCTGGCTAAAGCTTCAAAAAAAGCCCTCACACCACTGGCCGGTCCCGATGGGTGGTCCATAATTCCAGTTCCCGCATTGAGGATAACATTACGTCCGTAATCCCGAAGGACCTGGGGAACAATACCTGGACGAATGCCGGCCGAGGGAACCGGAAAAACGTTGCTATTGCGCAAAATATCGCGAATTTTGCCCTCCTCCTGCGGATCGAAGGGTAAACTACCGTAAGCGGCGGGATATAGCACCGCATCGGCTCCTGCGTGGGCCATCATCGTCCCCAAAACCACAGAATAGGCTAATCCCGTATCGCTACCGGCACACATCGCTCCAGCAAAGGCAGGATGGGCGAAAATGGGAACATCGATCGCCGGATCACTGGCTAAAGCTTCTAAAACGGAAAACCCGTAGGTAAGAACGTTTAATAACAGGGCATTAGCCCCATGTTTCACTAATAAACGGGCTTTTCTCTGCAATTCGTCCGCTTTTCCAGTGACATTGACCGCATAGAGAACATTTCTACCGGTTTGCTGCCGCACTTCCTCCAAAACCAGGCGACAACAATCTAGGCGCTCGTGGGTGGGAGCCACGGGAAGATCCGCCATGATTTCATCATCTTTAATCACGTCTAAGCCAGCAAAAGCCACTTCTCGCAGGATATCGGCGTGATCTTGCGCCGATAGTCCTAAAGCGGGTTTAAAAATTGCCATTACTAGAGGTCGATCATAAACCCCCAAACGTTGCCTAATTCCGGTGATTCCCACCTTGGCTTTTGTGCCGTAGCTTTCGGGGAGATACACCCCCACCACTTTTCCGGCTCCAGCCATGGAATATTTGCCGAAAATCATGGTTAAAAGACTGGCGATGTCATTTTCAACGTTTATCTGGGGAAAACGCACCCTAGCCACCTTATAACCGTCTGCTTCCTCCCTGATCCCCACCACTTCCCCTAGGTGTTGTTGCAGCTGCTCTTGACGATGACTGTGGCGATCGCTCCAAGTGCCGGCGGTTTGACCGATAGCGATCATTTTTGCCTGTTTTTCGGCATTAATAGCGGGAGGAAAGCGATAATCGACAATTATAGTCATAAAAGGTAAAAAAAGGGAGTGGGAATTATAAATTATAAATTATGAATTGGGGAAGTGGGGAGCTTTTTTTCAGTGTTGCCAAAGGCACGGCGTAGCCGTCCAGTAAACAGTGAACAGTAATCAGTGAACTGAAAACTCATACTAAATCCGTTGAGTATAGGCTACATATCAGGACGGGCAAAAGGCAAGAAGCAAGAGGCAAAAGGGGGAATAAATAATCAGTTTTTAATAACTGGATTTAGGATCACATCTGATAACTGATGACTGATGACTGATAACTGATGACTGATAACTGATTACTGATAACTGATAACTGATGGCTTCGATCGGTTTTCTTAGCTATTGACAAGGGTTCCCCTAAAAGCCTACAAGTATTTTGGATAGGTATGGCCATTGAGGAACCGACCAAAATATGAAAATAAAGACAAGATTACGGGAATCAGGCAAATTTTTCTTAAAAAGCGGTGCTAGTATCGCCCTAGCACTATTTTTAATCTTAAGTCTGTTCACGGCTAAGGGGACTGCCCCTGCTTTAGCTGTGCTTGCTCAGGGTGACGCGGTAACGGATCCCACTGCTATTCTACGCAATGCCTTACCCATAGATAATAAACCAATTCGTCAAGTGCAACAATCGATCGAAGATATTGCCAAACATCTGCGGGCCAAACGTTGGAGTCCGATTAAAAAAGATGTCAAGGATGCCAATTATGCCCTTTCTACCAAAAGCAAGGCTATCTTAGATAGTGTTCCCGAAGCAAGTAAAAGCCAAGGGGAGGAATTAATCGAAAAACTGAAAACGGGAGTGGCAGCCCTCGATACGGCCGTAGAAGCGAAAGATAAAGAGGCAGTTTGGTCAACCAGACGGGAATTGCTCAATAATATCACCGCTTTAGAAGAATTAATGGTGGTGGGTTTTCCCTTTAACGTTCCCCCAGAATACGCTAACTTGCCGCAATTGCGAGGACGCGCCACCGTAGAGATGCAGACCACCAAAGGAGATTTAACTATCGTTGTCGATGGTTACAGCACTCCGGTTAATGGGGGTAACTTTGTGGATTTAGTCCAACGGGGTTTTTATGACGGTTTACCCTTCATTCGCAGCGAAGATAATTTCGTTGTGCAAACCGGGGATCCCGTCGGTGCAGAAGAGGGCTTTGTTGACCCGAAAACTAAGCAATATCGCTCTATTCCCTTAGAAATTTTGATTAAAGGGGAAGAAGAACCAGTTTATGGCAATACTCTCGAAGAATTAGGGATTTACTTACCCAGTCTCGCCTTACCTTTTAACGCTTTTGGTGCAGTGGCCCTAGCGCGTCCGGATACTAATCCTAACGGAGGTTCCTCGCAATTCTTTTTCTTTAAATTCGATAATGAATTAACTCCTCCGGGGTTTAATCTCATGGATGGTCGTTATTCGGTTTTTGGCTATTTAGTCCAGGGAAAAGAGGTGTTAGAAGAACTTACCGATAAGGATAAGATTATCACCGCTAAAGTGGTTTATGGCTTAAATAATCTCGTCCAACCTAGCTAGGGTGGGGGGTTTTAACTGGCTCTTGTCAAGGCACAGAGATTAGTCAAGATAGGGGAAGCAGCTCAGATTCTGGGCGCTTCCCCCGATACCCCGGCAAAGTGGCAATTGTCGGGGTAAATATTCCCCGCTAGTGAAGGCAAGGCAGCTAGTAAATGTTACTCTGTTAACGACCTTTTCAGTCCAGAGGAAGGTAAATCATCCACTATTCGCTTATGTCGGAGTCAGCAGTCACGAGCAAAAATTGGTTAATAAAATCAAAGTTACTGCCCTTGTTTTTGCCGATAATTTATCCGAGCTTATTCGGGGATGCCTAGAGGATTTATTAATACAAATTTTCTATCAAAAGGGAGAATTAGAAATTACTGTGATCGATAGTCCTTCTTCAGAAAAAGAGCAAGAAATTGTTCAAAAGTTTCAAGAAAAATATCTCTATATTATTGATCAAAGAACTGATAAATTAGAACAGCAAAAGAATAATCAATTGTGTAAAAACTATCAAGTACAGCGTGGGGAAATTAGTGATTTAGAAGTTAATCATGATCTAGGTGTACCCTTAACTGAAGATGAGCGAGAAAACTTACAAGTAATTCAATCTATGTCCGAGCAGAGCAAACCTATTGTTGTGATTGATGGCGTTATTTTTCAAATTAACCAAGGAGGAATAGCGAGAGTTTGGTATTCAATTCTACAAGAATGGAGTAACTCAGAATTTGGTCAACATATTATTATTTTAGATAGAAATCAAACCGCACCGAGACTAAAAAACTTAAAATATTGGTTATTAGAAGCCTACGATTATAATCATAGCGGAGAGGATGCTAGAAAAATTCAAGCAATCTGCGATCGGCTTCAGGCAGCTCTCTTTATTTCTACTTACTATACCACTCCCCTAAGCACTCCTTCGGCTCTAATGGTTCATGATATGATACCTGAAGTCCTAGAAGCGGATTTAAATCAACCAGAATGGCAAGAAAAACACTACAGTATTTTGTATGCGTCTCGTTATATTACCATATCAGCTAATACTGCCAAGGATTTAGTTAAGTTTTATCCCCACATTACCCAAGATAAAATTGATGTTGTTTATAATGGAGTCAGCCAAGAATTTTCTCGAAGTATAGCTCAAGAAATCGATGGTTTTAAGCAAAAATACCAGATTTTAAAACCCTATTTTCTCGTCGTTGGTTCCCGCATTAGTCTCAAGGGTTATAAAAATGTCAAATTATTCTTTGAAGCTTGGAATAATTTACCTGAAAATAATAATTTAGCAGTGGTTTGTGTCGGTGGTGATTTAGAGTTAGAGCCAGAATTATCGAAATTAGCTAACAATATTAACACCTATGTCTTAAAATTAGATGATCAGGATTTAAAAACCGCTTATTCGGGTGCAATTGCCTTAGTTTATCCTTCTCTTTATGAAGGATTTGGACTGCCAATTATTGAAGCAATGGCCTGTGGGTGTCCGGTGATTACTTGCTTTAACTCGGCGATTCCAGAGGTAGGAGGTGATGCAGTTTTATACATTGACGGCACCAGCATTGATGAGATGATACAAGCTATCAAAAAAATACAAATTCCTGAAATTCGTCAGCAACTAATAGACAAAGGATTAGAGAGATATAAACAATTTTCTTGGCGGCAAAATTCCGAAAAAATTTCTCAAATTATCCTAATAACTATTGACGAAGTTAAAGAAAATCCTTCCGGTAAAGTTTGGCTAGAATTAAGAAAATTACAAGAGGAAAAACAAAATAAATCTCTCCAGCAGTTAATTACATCCAGGAGTCTTAGAGAAATGGAATATTCTCTGGAAAAGTTCAAGAATCAGAATACGCAATTATTACAAAATATTGAAAGCCAGCAAGAGGAAATTAAGAGTTTATCTACAGCTAAGTCAGCTATTAAAAGACTGCTTAAGATTGTCATCAAAAAATCTAAACTTGCTTACTTGATAAAAAAGAACTATTAGTCTAGTAGGCTTGTTTAGGAATAACTAAAATATCAATATATTCCCCAGTGTTTAAATTATCTTGATAAAATGTATCGAGAAAATCTAAACTTGTTTCAACAAATTTTCCCCCTCGCAATCTCCATACTCTAGAGGCAAAAGTTTCGATAAAGCTTAAATAACTTTTCTTTCCGGCTAGTCGATTAATTCCGTAGGGCCAAAATTCCACATATAAAGGAACAGATATTTCTCGAAAAAATTCTTGTCCTCCTTGAAATATTAGTCCTTCACTACCCTGACAATCTATCCAAACAAAACCAATTTTTTGAGGATTTAAGATTCCTCGATTCCTTAACTCATCTAGAGTAATAAACTCGGCTAATTCTCGCCTATAGTTGTCTTCATTAAATAAATTATCTGTGACATTGACTGGTTGAATACGGAAGTCGCCACAATTATCAGGGTTACAAACTAATTCTTCTGTACCGGTAAAATTAGCTAATCCGTAGTTCAATGCTTGTAGTCGCTCAGTTAACTGGTTAATCTGAGTATTAAAAGTCAGAAATTGATAATTTAAACCCGAAGCTTCGATAGAGACAGCGGATTGGAAGTAATTACCTTTTAAAGCATAAATGGATGTGGAGCCAATATTAGCACCCAAATCGAGAAAACAAGACTTATCGGGGTGGAATAGACTATGATTTTCCAGAAATGTCATACAGGCTAAAAAATCATTTAGCTGAAATGCTTTTCCCTGTAAAGCTCCCTGAAGTTGGACTTTATCAAAAGTGGGATAGAGTAAATAACCGTCAATTTCATCACTTTTGATCATAATTCCATACAGGGATTCTGGCGGCTTTTTGAGACTAAAATTATTGACCTGTTTATATTCTGCTGATTCTCCGAAAATATGTAATATTTCTAGTAAAGTATGGGAGGTATTCAGCCAATATTCTAATTCTGAGTTATCGGGATTTCTTTTTAATAAATACTTGTATAAGTTAGTAATAAATTTTCGTTGCTGCTCATTATTATTTTGATTATTTTGGCTATTTTGTTGATGCTGCTGAAATTCAGAAGACTGTAAAAAAGACTGGATAACCTCCTGAAAAGAACGTCCTAATTTGATCTGTTCTAGATAGTATCTTTTACCTTCTATATCCGCAGCTCTCTGCAAAAAAGTTTCATAACAAAATTCAATAAAAGTTTCTGGTTGAATAAACATAATTAGTCATCAATTTTTATGAGTCAAAGATTTTTGGTGATTAAGTTAATAATCACTAGAAAGAAAATTTATCTGAGAAATAGCCAAGCTTAAGTTTCTATCATCATCGCTTAGTCCTAAATTTTTAGGTGATGTGGAACCCTCTATTTTTAATTCAATAGTTATTAGAGATGAGTTTTCATTGAGTAGATTTTTAGAGCAGTAAATAAACTTACGAAGATTATTTTGGAAACGATTATATTCAAAGTTCCAAATATCCACTAATTTTTCATTTACCCATACCTCCACCTTAAGTGTAGGGTTTTCTGACGAGAGAAAAACTGTCACTATTTGCCATTCTATAAGTAGGGGAACAGTACAGTCAAGCTGGATAGTAAAAAAAACATAATCACCTTTTAACCAAGTAAAATTTTCTTCAGGTAAGTAAAACCCTTGTCGGAATAATTGAGGATGAAGGAAATTAGCTAAATAACCGGCAAAACTTACCCGCTTATTCAACTGGGCAAATATTTGATAACTTCCCTCTATTATATTGGCAAATTTGCCTGTTAGTAAAATTTCTTGCGAACTTAAATATTCTCTTTGCAAAGGATCGGGAGGATGACCTTTTTCCAAATTTCTATAGGGTAAGCAACCATAATAATTAGGAGCTATATAAATTAACTCTGGGATATTTGTGTTGAAAAAAATGAGATTTTTTTCGCTTAAAATATCATTTCTAACCATAAATAAATTGATCCCTTGACTATCAGCATAAATCAGGGAATAACCCTTCTTATCTGCTAAATTTTTCCAAGCTAAAATACTAGCTCCAAAATAATTTGTTCCATCCCAACAACGCTGAGTAGAGTAGGGGACAACCTTATCTTCTTTGGGTGAGTGGGAAGAATTGTATTCCACTACTACCACTCGCGGTTGATAGATTGTTTCTAAACTAAACCAGAGATAAAAATCATTACCGTCCACATCAATAGAAAGCAAATCGAACTCGTGGGGAACCTGATACTTGATAAAAACTTGATTGATATTTTCGGCAGTAATTAACTCTTGATAGAGATGAAGTTCTGGGTTACTATAATCCCTATCTAACTGGATACCATGACAGTCATAAACTTCTCGCAGATAACGCGTATTGCATTCTCTGCCATCTTCGACCCCAATTTCCACATAATAGCGGTTGGTAAAACCAATGAGAGCAAAAATATGCTCAATCACACCATCTTCTCCATTCTGGGAGAAAACTTTTTTCTCGAAAGATTGTAAATTGATGACTGTCATGGCTAAAAATATCCAGTTTCTAGTAAACCGTAGGGTGGGTTAGTAAACTGTAGTAAACCGTAGGGTGCGTTAGACGGCCAAAATTACTGCTTTGACTTGAAGGTAAAAATCCGTCGTAACGCACCACCTATCATCAACTAAGTAGCCAGTTACAATGAGATTACTTACTTAGTATTTACTCAATACCTAGTTTTTGCAATGTTAGTAAACGTCCTTGACTAAACTCCTCGTAAACTGTTTTCAGATGAGCAATATTCTCCTCCTCTGTTTCCAAAGTTTTCCCATCTTTAACCACTTTTTTGCCTTGACTTGCCAAAATTTGCCAGACAAAACTTACCCCGTCTTGGTTATAGGATTTAGCCAAGAGGAATAATTGTTCTAAACGATTGACCACTACTCCAGTACCAATCAAAGGAGAAGCTAAAAAGCTTAATTCCTCACTATAGACTGCTTTCGCTTTCACTGCATTATTAAAAGCATCAGTAGATGGTTTCCGTTGTTGGCAAGTTTGCTCATCGACAGCAGGATGAATATAGCCAATACCAGTTAAAATCATAAGAGCTTGGTAAAGACCATTTAAGTTAATATTTGAGGTTTTGGGGTGATTTTGCAGTTGCAGTAAAGTTTGGGGAGATTCCGCCAAAACCTGACAAATTGGCTGATAAATTGCCTCCTGTAACTTAACTTCTCCCACGGGAAACTGCTGCTCGAACTTGATCTTTGCGGGATTAACAAGCAGAGCAAACCGGGTTTCTTGTAGTTGTTTAAGCTGTTCTTGGTTGGTTAAACTTAAGGATCCTCGACTAAAAATATCACGACGGAATTGACTATTAACAAAGAAATCTCGCACCACTTCTCGATAGATTGGGTCGCTGATTTTGGCTAATTTCTCTTGGGCAACTGGTGAGAGATTGACCATATCAATATGGTCATTAATATGGGCGGAACCCACATATTTAAGTTTAGCATCCTCTAATTCTTTCGCCACTTCATCGAAGTAAAAAGAATTCCATTCCTGATTGAAATACTCGTGAGCTAAATAATAACGATTTTGTTCCTTTAGGCGCTCGTAACGATTTTTTAAAATTGGATTTTGGGTAAAATAACTAGCATTAGCCTCTAATAATTCTCCCGTAAAATTAAGTGCCTGTTCAATGCGGGTTAAAATTGGTTCGGAACTGTGTTGACCATGACGCAACATTAAAGCTTGCATCGGCATCGCTGCTGACCAACCCGGCAGGGCATTATAGGAGATATAAACTAATCCCCCCACCTTGAGATTGCGGCGCATAAAATCAACTATTGCTTGGCGGTTTTTGGCACTAATCCAGCTATAAATTCCGTGCAGACTGATGAAGTCAAATTGAGGTAAATCTCTCTCTAAAAATTCCTCAAAACTATCATCAAAGAAAAGAATATTCTTCATTCCCGCCTTGGCCGCTAAATCTCTAGCTGTGGCGATATGGCTAGGATTGAAATCATTGGCATAAAATTGGGCATGGGGATAGGTAGCCGCTAGAATATTCGTGGTAAAACCCTGACCACAGGCCAATTCACAATAGGTAAATTCTTGGCTAGAATCGGGGGGGTGAATGGATTTAATCAAAGTGGCTAAACCTAATTTTAGGGGACTTAACTCGCCGTAAAAGCCGCTAGTGTAGTTAACTTCCGATACATATCCTTCTGTCCAACTCATAGATTTTCCTCAAATATAATGACAATTCCTAAAATTAAGACTTGATTATACAGGAAAAGAGCCATGTCCCCTAGATTTTTGTTGGTGACAGCAAGGACAATAAAGCTATACAATGCCTATTAATACTAGAGTATTAACCGTTTAGCCAAACAATTCAGAAACTCCCAATAAACCCTAGAAGCGAGGTAAGGATTCAGGTCATACAAAAAGCAGTCAACCCCTTGCTGTGTAAGCATTTAGGGGAATTATGGACAAATGCTCATTCTCATTAAGAAACGCTGAAAGCCTTAATTTTCGTGCTTATTGAGAATAAAACTGTTAGTTTAGCGAGTTCTGAGATTTTAGAAGCCGCTCTGTGACTGCATTTGAGACACCTGAATCCTTACGAAGCGAGATTTCTCGTGAAAACTGACAGTATCTTTTACCAAATATTCCTGCGCTTTCCCGACAGTTTCTTTGACCTCATCGGACAACCGCAACCGGTCTCAGCAAACTATCAATTCACCTCCCAAGAGGTGAAACAACTCTCTTTCCGTCTCGATGGCTTATTTATGCCACTCCGAGAAGATATTCAGCAACCCCTCTACCTAGTGGAAGTGCAGTTCCAAGCGGACGACACCCTCTACTATCGACTTTTTGCGGAATTGTTCCTATTTCTAAAACAATATCGACCACCTCACCCCTGGCAAATTGTCGTCATTTATCCCCATCGTGGGGTGGAACGGGAACAATCCCTACATTTTGGCGAAATCCTCAATTTATCAAGCGTTAGACGCATTTATCTCGATGAATTGCCCCAGGTGTCTCATCCCTCCTTAGGAATCGGTGTGATTAAATTAGTAGTAGAGTCGGAAACAGCAGCGGTGAGGACTGCTCAAACCCTAATCGAGCGGACTAGAGAAGAAATCACCGACCAGTCCAGTCAACGGCAGTTAATTAATCTAATCGAAAGTATCATTATTTACAAACTACCCCAGAAAAGTCGCGAGGAAATTGAAGCTATGTTTGGACTAAGTGATTTAAAACAAACGAGAGTCTATCAAGAGGCACTGGCCGAAGGAGAAGAACGGGGTCTAGAACGGGGTCTAGAACGGGGTCTAGAACGGGGTCTGCAAGAGGGAGAACGTCTGGTGGTGGAAAACCTGCTCCGAGTCCGTTTCGGTGAGTTAGACCCACCACTGCAAGCTATTATCAGCCGGATTTTACAACTGTCCCCAGAAGAATTTACTCCTTTACTCCTACAGTGTTCCAAGCAGGAACTCTTAAAGCGATTTTCCCCAGAAAAGTCGCGAGGAAATTGAAGCTATTACCACCCTTATCAAGGGTAGGGGACTCTCTTGGATTTGGTGAGTAAAATGTATTCTAAGATACATTCCTCCTAGCGAGGGGGTGGAACGAACCACAAAGACACAAAGGACACAAAGATTGATCGATCCTATGTAAGTTAAACTTATCACACAGAACCTAGAAGAGCCGGTAGGGTTAATTCATGAATTAACCCTACTATGAGAGTTGATTGATGAATTAACCTACTACTTCCCCCAGAAAAGTCGCGAGGAAATTGAAGCTATGTTTGAACTAAGTGATTTAAAACAAACGAGAGTCTATCAAGAGGCACTGGCCGAAGGAGAAAAACAAGGTCTAGAACGGGGTCTAGAACGGGGTTTAGAACGGGGTTTAGAACGGGGTTTAGAACGGGGTCTAGAACGGGGTCTAGAACGGGGTCTGCAAGAGGGGAAACGTTTGGTGGTGGAAAACCTGCTCCGAGTCCGTTTTGGTGAGTTAGACCCAGAAATTCAAGCTATTATCAGCCGGATTTTACAACTGTCCCCAGAAGAATTTACTCCTTTACTCCTACAGTGTTCCAGAGAAGAACTCTTAAATCGATTCGGCAACTGCCAATAAACCCTAGAAGCGAGATTTCTCGTGAAAACTGACAGTCTCTTTTACCAAATCTTCCTGCGTTTTCCGGACAGTTTCTTTGACCTAATCGGACAACCGCAACCGGGAGCAGCAAACTATCAATTCACCTCCCAAGAGGTGAAACAACTCTCTTTTCGTCTCGATGGCCTATTTATGCCTCTGGTTGAAGATATTCAGCAACCCCTCTACCTAGTGGAAGTGCAGTTCCAAGCGGACGACACCCTCTACTATCGACTTTTTGCGGAATTGTTCCTATTTTTAAAACAATATCGACCACCCCACCCCTGGCAAATTGTCGTCATTTATCCCCATCGTGGGGTGGAACGGGAACAATCCCTGCATTTTGGCGAAATCCTCAATTTAGCAAGCGTCAGACGCATTTATCTCGATGAATTGCCCCACAATCCCTCCTTAGGAATCGGTGTGATTAAATTAGTAGTAGAGTCGGAAACAGAAGCGGTGAGGACTGCTCAAACCCTAATCGAGCGGACTAGAGAAGAAATCACCGACCAGTCTAGTCAACGGCAGTTAATTAATCTAATCGAAAGTATCATTATTTACAAATTACCCCAGAAAAGTCGCGAGGAAATTGAAGCTATGTTTGAACTAAGTGATTTAAAACAAACGAGAGTCTATCAAGAGGCACTGGCCGAAGGAGAAGAACGGGGTCTCGAACGGGGTCTCGAACGGGGTCTCGAACGGGGTCTCGAACGGGGTTTAGAACAAGGTCTGCAAGAGGGGGAACGTCTGGTGGTGGAAAACCTGCTCCGAGTCCGTTTTGGTGAGTTAGACCCACCACTGCAAGCTATTATCAGCCGGATTTTACAACTGTCCCCAGAAGAATTTACCCCTTTACTCCTACAGTGTTCCAAGCAGGAACTCTTAAATCGATTCGGTGTCCTTCGAGAATAAACGAAAAAAGACCACCCTTTTTCTGGGTGGCCTTCTTTAAACTATTCGCTAAAGACTCGTCAGGGTCTAAGCAAAGTTAACCGAGGTCAGGAACAAAGCCTTATCGAGTTGGATAAACAAATCACCAGCATCTACTACGTCTATGGCGGAATTATTTGTTCCCAGAACGAAGGTGTTATCTTTGAAGAGATCCTCTGCCCCAGTGTAGGTAAACGCAGCCAGTGCGTTTTTGCCAATATTAAACGAAACCGCTTTGGCGGCATCTAGTAAAGTGTCCTGTTTAGCTTCGAAAGTATCCAAGAACTGGGTAGAAGTAAAGCCAACTGCCTTCAGGTCGAGGACATCACCCGCCACCTGAAAATCGGTAATGGTATCGAAGGCAATGGTACTGTCGAAGTTCGAGTCAGCAATACTCTTATACACGAAGGTATCATTGCCAGTGCCAGGACCACCAGTTAAGGTGTCAGCAGAAGCGCCACCAGTCAGGGTGTCATTCTTGGCGCCACCTTCCAAGGTGTCGTTTAAAGCTCCACCGATGATATTCAAGGTACCATTGGTTTCCAAGCTGCCATCGTATATAAGTTTTGAAACCGTGAAAGAGGAGGCATCAACGGTGGCAGACTTGCCACTGGCAACGAAGGAGTCATTGGGGTTAAGAACCGTATTAACAAAGGACGTTTGCTTGACGATAACCGTCTCCACATTCGTGACTCGATCTAGGGCGAGAATACTTGTCTTGTCTCCAAGGCTGGCGGTTATGGTATCCTCACCGTCACTGCCGTTGATGGCGACACCGACCAATTGGTTGGTAATTGCCGTCAAGGTGAAGGAGTCATCGGACTTACCACCGACAATCTGTTTGACACTAAATGGATCAACTTCTGTAGAAAGAATGTTGGCCAGATTGAGGGTCAGCTTACCGGTCAAAGCAGTGGCATCCAATTGAGCGGTGGAGTTTTTAAGAGCCATCTGAACAGCACCCTCAATGGTGAGGTTCTTGTCACCACTGATGACGAAATTAGTATTTTCACCAGTCTGCGTATCGCGTATGGTCGGATTGGTGGTGGTATCACTCGCTTTGAGGACGCTATCGGCCTTAACCACGATGTTGATCTGACTGGCGTTGTTCTTGAAACGAGTGTCTTTAATAATTAGATTATCCACTAGCCCATCGACAATTCTCGTCCCTGCTACCGTACCGTTTAGGTTAATGGTAGTTTGGCTGTTTTGATTCGTCTGTAGTACCGTCAGGGTCCCAGCGTAGCCTTCCGCTAGATTAAGGGGGTGCTTTTCAGAAGTGAGAACTGTTATGTTACCCGTGACAAATTCTAGAGTCTTGACATCAGTGATGTTAGCGATATCAACAACACCACCGGGGGAACCCGTGAGTTTGATGTCCTCGATCTTACTGATAAAGGGGATGGTTTGGAAATCAAAGACATCGGGCAGGATGGTCGCCGTTAAGACATCATTATCGGAGGTACTGGGGTCTTGGATAACGCTGCCATCCAAGAAAACTGTACCGTTGATCTGATCGTTAGCGGTGGAGAGAAACTTATCGGCAGGGGAAACATGGGTGGAAGCGGCGGCTGTTAAAACGGCTCCTTGTTCTAACAGGGTGAAGGTAGTACCCGTGCCACCACCGATAATATCAATGATCGCCTGATCGATTGCTGCTTCAGCATCGGCAACGCTCTCGTCGGTGAAAGTCACCGTGTCGATGATTTGCGATGAGGTGGTCAATACGGAGGAAGTGAAGGCGATGCCTGCATTCACAAAGTCCTGGGTAAATTGCAGGGCTATATCGGCACGGTTTTGGAGAGTGTCAAAGTCGGTTCCTTGCGCTCCTTGGGCCACTGCGAGGACAAATTCCGCCACTGCCTCGGGAGAGCTATCCTGTTCGAGAACTCCCAACCAGAACTCTAGTCCCGCTTCGTCCGCATCACGACCAAAGGCATTCTGATAGATTTCATTAATAAATGCTACGGGGTCGCCTAGGGTGGGAGATGCCAAGAAGGGGTAAAGGGATTTAGCCTCTGGGGAGGCACCGAACTGGGCGGCCATCTCCTCTATGGTTACATCTTGGCTCTGCCAAAAGGTTAGGCCCTGTGGATCAGGGGAGCGGTTAAAGTAGATGACGTACAAGCCGACGATCGAATTTTGATCTACAGTCATAATTTATTTTTCACTCCTCGAACAAAGTAAAAAGGTGTTCACACATGGCACATATACTAGCATAGATGACCTCAATTATCAAGCTATGGCAAAATTTTTTTTTGTGGGAGTAGTTTCAGTCAAGGTCTTCTACAGTTGGTAATGATCGTTGAAGACTGACCCACGACCAGATTGAGTAGATTCTTTAAGACTTAAGGTTATATTCCCATCCCCCAGAATACACCCTGATTCACCTTGATTTGGCAATTCGGTTACAATATTTAAACTGTCTTAGTTTATCGAGATGTATCTATAGGTTAGTCCGACTTATGCCATTTTTCTAAAGTAATGGCATAGATGGTTAATTACCCTCACCCTCACCCCCCCCGACATCGGGGGCAAGGGGAGGGGAGAGGGGCGTAGTATGCCTGCAAAGAATAAAGAAAAATGGTATTACTCCGTCAATTTTGCTGGGGCAATTTGTCCAACCCTAGCCATCTGAGCCTCACTGCTGGTGCTGGAATTTGGCGGGAATTTTTTCGGGCTGCTAATCTGTGTGTGTTAGGGGGAGCGGAAACAAATCTAAAAATGTCTAGTCTGGTATCTATCGAACTCTTTTCTGATTCTGAGGTTTAATTTTTTGGTTCTAAAACCTGATGGGCTATTGTCGAGAGAGCCAGAAACTTGCCGCTCCGTCACCACAGGGCAGCAAATGTCTTGTTCGGGGAAACTTGATTAGAAAAAAGACGGTCTTAACAGCAATGCCATCCCAGCCTGATGGTACAGGAACCTGTAAGATGGGATTGGTAGCCACTATCGGGGAGCAAGATTCTCAATCAAGGCAGTTCCATCTCTCTCGGTGCTGGGATAAACGAAAATATTAAACTTAATTTTTTCTTCTAAGCTAAGACGCATTTTAACCGCTCATCCTTAGATTGGCTAAATCTCCCCCAATCCCTTGCCTCTTACCTCTTGCCTCTTGCCTCGTCTCAACAAGCAATTTAAATGCTTAACAGCTTATGACTATCGAAACTTACTATCCCCATCTAAATGTCAAGCATTTGCTTGATAAAATTCGCCAAGAAGCCCTGCGTCAAAATCTGCACCTTGGGGTTCCCTCAGCACCATTACCACCACCACCGGCAGCGACAAGGGAATTAGTCCTGAAGGGGGATTTTGATCGGGAAGCAATTAATAATCAAATCGATTATATAGAGGGATTTATCAAAACAGCCGAGTCAAGAGCGGCAGTGCGTAACCAACTGCCAGAGAAATTTGGACGTTTCCCCTGGTTATTATTTAAACCCTTGCAAGCTCTGGCTTTAAAGATTCTCAATACCATATTTCGCGATCAAAGGGAAGTGAACTTCAATCTGGCCAGTGCCTTGCGAGAATGCCTACAATTAAATCGACAGTTATTATCAGAGGTGGAAAGTTTGCGATCGCAATCCCAGCGAGATTTAGAGAATTTAATGGCGGTTAGTCAGAGTTTATCTGGTTACAGCCAAGCGGTGGAGAAAAATCTGATCAATAATACCCAAAATCTACAGGAAAAACTGCATAATCTTGACCAAAAATGGCAGGAGCGGCAGCAGCAAAATCAAGATGAACTCCAAGGAGAAATCCAGGAACTTGAGCGAGAGATGCAAAGCCAAATCGAGCAACTGGCTCAAAAGGGGGATAGGATCGCTAATCAAATTCAAGAGGGGCTGCAAAGCCAAATCGAGCAACTAGATCAAAAGCGCGATCGGATCGCCAATCAAATTCAAGAGGGGCTGCAAAGCCAAATCGAGCAACTAGATCAAAAGCGCGATCGGATCGCTAATCAAATTCAAGAGGGGCTGCAAACCCAAATCCACCACCTCGATCGAGAGTTGTATCAGAAGACCGAGCAATTGCAGGAGTATCTAGAAACCCAAATTAAAGATAGTAATGAGAAGAATTTTCAAAATAGCCATTATTTAAAGATAGATTTACTCCAACAAAAGCGCTTAATGAATAAGTTTTTAGAAGCGACAGCAGGAGCGGAAGGGGGATTGGCGAGTGAACCAGCGCCAATTTTTGCGGGAGAGTTAGATCATTCTCTAGATGCCTTTTACTTCGCCTTTGAGGAGCGTTTCCGCGGCAGTCGCGAGGAAATTAATAAGAGATTAGAAGTGTATCTTCCCCGACTCAGAGAAGCACAAATTGCCCCAGTAGACTCGCTGATTTTAGATTTAGGTTGTGGTCGGGGAGAGTGGTTAGAGCTTTTGCGAGATAATGGTTACAGAGCCAGAGGTATCGATCTAAACCGAGTCGTCATTGAACAATGTCAAAGTCGAGGATTAGAGGTTGTAGAAGGAGATGTTATCGCTTATTTGCAATCAATGCCAGACGAAAGCGTGGCGGTAATCACGGGATTCCATATTATTGAACATCTACCCTTTGAAATATTAGTCAAGCTATTAAATGAAGCATTTCGAGTGCTGCGTCATCGAGGTTTGGTTATCTTTGAGACTCCCAATCCTGCTAATGTTTTAGTGGGCAGTTGTAATTTTTACTTCGATCCAACCCACCGCAATCCTCTACCCAGTTTAATGACTCAATTCCTAGTGCAATACTGCGGTTTTGCCGAGGTAGAAATTCTTAATTTAAACCCTTCTGATGGATTCAAAGCTGATGAGGGAAATGAATTAGATGAGTTATCTAAACAGTTTAATCAGTATTTTTATGGTCCAATGGATTATGCTGTTATTGGTTATAAACTATAATTAATCACGAGTAAGTATTCATGAGAGTTATTATTACAACAACACAGGTTCCTTTTGTCTATGGCGGTGCGGAAATTCACGCTCAGGAATTATGTAAGGCTTTAGAATTGGCAGGCCATGAAGCGGAAATAGTCGCCATTCCCTTTCAAACCTATCCCCTGGAGAGAATTTTAGACACAATGTTAGTCTGTCGCTTATTAGATTTGACTAGCGCCAATGGCAGAAATATTGATCGATTAATTGGCTTAAAATTCCCAGCTTATTTAATTCCTCATCCCAGCAAAGTTCTCTGGATTCTGCATCAACACCGACAAGCGTATGAACTATGGGGTAATCCCTATGGTGGGTTAGATTTAAGTGCCAATGGTTTACAAATTCGTGAAAATATTATCCGGGCAGATAATAATGTTTTTGCTGAAACTCATAACATATTTAGCAATTCTAAAAATGTGGCAAGAAGGCTAAAAACCTATAATAATGTTGATTCGATACCCCTTTATCACCCTCCCCAGAATGCTGATTTTTTTCAATGTCAACCAGAAGAAGGTTATCTATTCTTTCCTAGTCGGATCAATCCCTTAAAACGTCAAGAGTTAATCCTTGAGGCTTTAGCCTTGACTAAAAACCCTGTCAAAGTGATTTTTGCCGGTCAACCAGAAGGGGATTTTGGTGACATTCTAGAGGAAAAAGTTAAGCAGTTGGATATTGCTGAAAAAGTGGTATTTTTAGGCAGAATTAGTAACGAGGAAAAACTCGATTATTATGCCAGATCCCTAGCAGTGCTTTATCCTCCCTTTGAGGAAGATTACGGTTACGTTACCCTAGAAGGAATGTTAGCTTCTAAACCAGTGATTACCTGCCAAGATTCGGGAGGACCCCTAGAATTTATTCGTCATCGCGAAACCGGTTTAATTGTGGAACCTAAGGCAATGGCCATAGCAGAGGCCATGGACGAAATTTGGGAAAATCGGGATTGGGCGGCAAAATTAGGTAAATCTGCCGGTGAATACTACAAAAGTCTCGATATTACTTGGTCAAACGTTATCAAAAAACTACTCGCATGAAAATTAATTGGTTTTCTCCTTTGCCTCCTGCTAAAACTGATATTGCCAATTACACGGTTCGAGTCCTACCTAGTTTAATCAAAAATTGTCAACTAGAACTGTGGACTAATCAAACGATTTACGATCGAGAACTAAACAACTATGTCCAAGTTAATTCTTACCATAGAGATAACATAATGTGGTCAAAAATTAACCAAGCAGACATAAATATTTATCATATTGGTAATAACCCAGATTTTCATGAGGATATCTGGCGAATTAGTTGTCAATGCCCCGGTATAGTCGTCCTTCATGATTTAAAGCTGCAGGATTTTTTTAGTGAAATTGCTAGAATCAATAATGATCGAGATAGCTATCTTAATCAAATGTTCTATTACTATGGGCTGGAGGGAAAAATAGCCACAGAAATGTGGTGGAATCAGAAAATTACTATGCAATTTATGGCTGATAATTATCCCCTAACTCCTTTAGCGTTAAAAAATGCTGTGGGTGTGATTACCCATACCCAGGAAAGTTATTGTCAACTGCAAAAAGAACAAGAGCTTTTAACTGCCTATATTCCCCTTCCCTATCCTAGTTTCGGTTGCTCATCAAATCAAGAAAATCAGAGAGAAAAGGGTTGTTATCAATTAATTATTTTTGGTCACATTGGTAAAAATAGATGTGTGGATATGATTCTGGACTCTCTGGCCAGTTTTCCCCAAAAACAAGCTTTTCGCTTAGACATCTATGGAGAAGTATGGGATAGTAATTATCTCCTTCAAAAAATTAATAGCTTAAATTTAAATAATTTAGTAACCTTGCATGGTTTTGTCACGGAAGCCAAATTAGAAACCGCCTTAGCTAACGCAGATTTAGCAATCAATTTACGTTATCCCACTATGGGGGAAGCTTCCGGTAGTCAGCTGCGGATTTGGAGCCATGGTTTGCCAAGTTTAGTGACTAAAATAGGTTGGTATAGTGAGTTGCCGGAAAATACCGTAGGTTATGTGACTGTTGGCAACGAAATCGCCGATTTACACCAACATTTCTCTCAATTTCTTCACGATCCGCAATTCTATCAGACTATTGGGAAAAATGGTCAAATTTGGCTAGAAAATAATCACTCTCCCGAATCATACGCCAAAGCTCTGGTGGATTTCGCTCGGGAAGCCTGTCAACAAAGATATCGTTATGCAGCCAATTATTTTATCGAAAAAGTAGGCAAAGAAATTAGTTATTGGAATGATGACAAAATCTCGGATTTAGAGCTAAAGTCCCTAGCGGAAACTATTCATTTTCTAACCAGCTAAAGTGCTTCCCCATCGGGAATTATCATCTTGCCTTGGCAGACTAGAACTGATGCACCACCCACAGAAACTTCCGTAATTGACCGGTTATTTTTCTGAAACTTTAATTGTATGTTGCTTGGTCTGCCCATTTCCACTCCTTGGATTATCGTCCATTGATTCATCCCTTCCCTAGAAGATTCTAACCCCCCTAGATAGCCCGCTAAAGCGGCCACAGCCGAACCGGTGGCGGGATCTTCCATAACTCCTAAACCGGGGGCAAACATTCGGCCATAGAGACGAGATTGGGGTGATTCTGGGTCAAAACAGCAGACAAAAAGGGAATTAGCGGGGGATTGTCCCAATAATGATGACCAGAGACTTAGATTTAGTTTTATTTTCCCTAAAATATCGCGGTTTCTAACGGGGATGAATAAAAAAGGAAGGCCACAGGAAAAGGCGCGAGGGGGATAACCGGGTAAGAAATCGGCAACGCTGAGGGAAAGAATCGCCGCTAAATCATCGAGAGCATAAGTATCGGTCACTAATTCTGGCAATTGTGCCACTTTTAACTCACTATAGACCGGTTTTTCCCCCTCCATGATAATTTTCACCGGTACTAAACCGACTCCTTCCTCCAGATAAATCGTGGTTTCTTGGTGGGGGGGAATAGCAGCGATTAGGGCTAAAATATAGGCCGTACCGACGGTAGGATGACCTGCAAAGGGTAATTCGGTACTGGGGGTGAAAATCCGGACTTTTTTAGTGCCTTGGGGTGTTTCTGGCGGAAAAACGAAGACTGTCTCTGAGAAGTTAAATTCGGCGGCGATTTTTTGCATCTGGGTGCGGGTTAATCCAGACGCTTCCGGAAAAACCGCCAGGGGATTACCGCCAAAAATGCGATCACTAAAAACATCGGCGGTATAGTAGGAATAGGTAGGCACGCGGGGGATAGGGCAACAGTTATCGGAGAATTTTTTGATCTTACACCTAATTTTCACCCCTGAGCGTCCCGGCGCTCTGTCTAGGGATAGATAATCCTTGTCAGTCCTGTTGGTTTCTATTAAGAAATAATTAAAATACAGAGTTTTTCCTAAAGATAAGGTATATCTTGAATCGTCTCGGAGTCTCCTAATAACTGCTATAGCCTCTACTACTTATTCGGTTCTAATCTGACTAATAAACTGACTAACTTATCTCTAACAGAATTGTGAGTGTATTCGTCTTCAGGGTGGGGTTTTTGATGGGGTTTTTGAAAATAGGGACGTTCCCCGTATAATTGTCCCCATTTCACATCGACTCGGTGTACTAATTCATAGAGTAATTCTTGATTGTCTAAAATTTCTTCTAGGATTAACTGTAAAGCTTGAACGGGATTATCTAAATTTTGACTGACTTTGGTTAATTCTTCATCGACAATAAGCTGTAAAATTATCTGCAAAGCTCCCGAAGAATCCCCTAAATTAGCGGCAATAAACTGTTTAATTTCAGTCTTTACCTGCACTAATTTGGGGACAGGAGATTCCCCTTTGAGGAAATCCGCCCCCTCTTGAGCGATAAAATCTGCTAGGGTAAACTCGCGCCTTTCGATGATATCTTGGGAAAAATCTGGTTCTTCAGGGGTCATAAACTAAAAAGATTAGCGATAATAGACTCTAAGACTTATTGTGACATTTTTAGGAATATCTATGGGCATCGATCGCAGAGAGTTTCAGCAGCGTCGTCAGCAGGTAATGGAAAAAATCGGCAATGGAACGGCAATTTTTCGCAGTGCGCCCATGGTGGTCATGCACAATGACGTAGAATACACCTATCGTCAGGATAGTGACTTTTTTTACCTGACAGGATTTAATGAACCGGAGGCGGTGGCGGTTTTAGCACCCCATCACCCCGAACATCAGTTTATCCTGTTCGTGCAGCCAAAAGACCCGGAAAAAGAAACCTGGACAGGCTATCTCCACGGTGTGGAAGGAGCAAAGGAAATTTTTGCTGCTGATGAGGCCTATTCTATCGAAGAATTGGACGAAAAATTACCCCAATATCTCGAAAAAGCCGAACGAATTTATTATCATCTCGGCCGGGACAAAACTTTTAATACAAATGTTCTAAAGCACTGGCAAAAATTAATCGCCACTTTTCCCCGTCGCGGCACTGGACCGACTGCTTTAGAGGATACTAATTTTATTCTCCATCCTTTGCGCTTACTGAAAACCGAGGCCGAATTGGACAATATTCGCCAAGCAACTGCTATTTCAGCACAGGCACATAATCGGGCCAGAGAATTTACCAAAGTTGGTCACTATGAGTATCAAATTCAAGCGGAAATTGAGCATACTTTTCGCCTAGAAGGGGGTATGGGGCCTGCTTATCCTTCTATTGTTGCTAGTGGTGCTAATGCCTGTATTCTGCACTATATCAACAATAATCGCCAAGTACAAGAAAATGAGCTTTTGTTAATTGATGCCGGTTGTGCCTACAATTACTATAACGGTGATATTACCCGCACTTTTCCCGTTAATGGTAAATTTACCCCCGAACAAAAAATTATCTATAAAATTGTTCTAGAAGCTCAATTAAAGGCGATTGAAGTGGTGAAAGCAGGTAATCCTTATAATCTTTTTCATGACACAGCCGTGAGGACAATTGTGGAGGGATTAGTAGATTTAGGGCTATTGGTCGGCGACATTGATGAGATAATTAAAGAGGAAAAATATAAGCCTTTTTATATGCACAGAACCGGCCATTGGTTAGGATTAGATGTCCATGATGCGGGAGGTTATAAAGTTAACGAAGAAACTTGGCAAACTTTGCAACCCGGTCATGTTTTAACCGTGGAACCCGGTATTTATATCGCCCCCGATATTAAACCGGCTGAAGGACAGCCGGAAGTGCCAGAAAAATGGCGAGGTATCGGTATCCGTATCGAAGATGATGTGTTAGTTACTGCCACAGGAAATGAGGTTTTAACTGCAACGGTTCCCAAAAAAGTTGAGGATATCGAATCTTGAGTAAAAAGCTAGGTGTTAAAAATTGTCAGTTTCCCCCTAACCCTAGGGTTGATTCATAGTAGGGTTGATTCATAGTAGGGTTGATTCATAGTAGGGTTGATTCATAGTAGGGTTGATTCATAGTAGGGTTGATTCATAGTAGGGTTGATTCATGAATCAACCCTACCCCCCTTAAGGAGATTCAATTAAGTTTTTTATAGAGATTATCATGATTGCTACCAAAGAAAAAGTATATACCTTTGCGGAATATTTAAATTATCGGGACTGCACGGATAATAAATACGAATTATTTAACGGAGAATTAATTACCATGCCTCCCGCTAGTGGCTTTCATGCTTTGATACTTAGATATATATTTAAGGTGTTAGAAAGGGAAATAGAGAGGCTACAATTAGACTGGCAAGTTATGCCCGCTACGGTGGGAATTCGCACCGATAAAGCTAAATCGAGAATCCCAGACTTAATGATTTTAACTGCTGAACAATGTCAAGAGATTAGAAATATGACCACAGCAGTGATTGAATTTCCTCCCCTCTTAGTTGTAGAAATTGTTAGCCCCGGTAATGCCGACGATGACTACCGTTATAAACGTTCAGAATACGCAGTGAGAGGCATTCCTGAATACTGGATTATCGATCCTATGGCTCTAAAAATATCGGTTTTAACCCTGATTTCGGGATTTTATGAACTGGCAGAATTTAATAACGAAGATAGGATAAAATCGGTCACTTTTCCCGATTTAAAATTAACTCCTCAAATGGTCTTTGAATAGTAAAATCTTGGCTGGAGTTTATCATGATTACTACCCAACAAAAAATATATACCTTTGCCGAATATTTAAATTATCAGGACTGCACAGATAATAAATACGAATTATTTAACGGAGAATTAATTTATATGCCTCCCGCTAGTGGCTTTCATGCTCTAATTCTTGCCTTTATTTATGATTATTTAATAGCGGAAATTAAAAGATTAAATCTAACTTGGAAAGTCATGCCCGCTACGGTGGGAATTCGCACCGATAAAGCTAAATCGAGAATTCCAGACTTAATGATTTTAACTGCCGAACAATGTCAAGAGATTAGAAATATGACCACAGCAGTGATTGAATTTCCCCCCCTCTTAGTTGTAGAAATTGTTAGCCCCAATAATGCCGATGATGACTACCGTTATAAGCGTTCAGAATATGCGGTAAGAGGCATTACTGAATACTGGATTATCGATCCTATTGCCCTAAAAATATCGGTTTTAACCCTGATTTCGGGATTTTATGAACTGGCAGAATTTAATAACGAAGATAGGATAAAATCGGTAACATTCCCCGATTTACAATTAACTCCTCAAATGGTCTTTGCCCAGTAGCATTATTAACGATTATGACTATCCCCTTAGAAATCCAACAACGTTGCCAACAACTAAAAACAGAACTACAAAGAGCCAGTTATGCTTATTATGTTCTTGATGATCCTTTTATACCCGATAGCGTTTATGATCAACTTTATCGGGAATTAGAAGACATAGAAAAGCGTTATCCTCAATTAATCACCCCCGATAGTCCCACCCAAAGAGTCGGGGATAAAATCTCTAGTCAATTCGTTTCTGTCCGTCATAATATTCCCCTGTATAGTCTCGAAAATGCCTTTAACCTCGAAGAATTAAATAAATGGGGCAGCCGTTGGCAAAGATATGTAAATGAAACCCAAGACACGGAATATGTGTGTGAATTAAAAATCGATGGTTCCGCATTAGCTTTAACCTACGAAAACGGCTTTTTCGTCAGAGGTGTTACTAGAGGGGATGGAGTCACTGGCGAAGATATTACCCCCAATGTGCGGACAATTCGCTCTATTCCTTTACGCTTAAATATAGATAATCCCCCGGCAATCGTGGAAGTGCGCGGCGAAGCTTTTTTACCCCTCGATACCTTTGATAAAATCAATCAAGAAAGAGAAGAAAAAAGGGAATCTCTCTTTGCTAATCCCCGCAATGCGGCAGCGGGAACCCTACGACAATTAGATCCGAAAATAGTTGATAAAAGACGCTTACAATTTTTTGCCTATACCCTGCATTTAGACGATAACCATATCACTAATCAATGGCAATCCTTAGATAGATTAGAAAGCATGGGATTTCTGGTTAATCCCCACCGTCAACTCTGTCCATCCCTGCAACAAGTGGCGCAATACTATCAAGATTGGCAAGAAAAACGTCATCAATTAGCCTACATGACCGATGGTGTCGTAGTCAAAATCAACGATTTACAGCGACAAAATCGGTTAGGATTCACCCAAAAATTCCCCCGGTGGGCTATCGCTTTAAAATATCCTGCCGAAGAAGTCCCCACAGTAGTTAAAGATATTATCGTCAATGTGGGACGCACCGGCGCAGTTACACCCATGGCGGTGATGGAACCGGTACAGGTAGCAGGAACCACCGTACAAAGGGCTACTTTACATAATAGCGATCGAGTGGCCGAATTGGATATCCGAGTCGGTGACACGGTAATTATCCGCAAAGCGGGGGAAATTATCCCAGAAGTGGTGAGAATCCTGCCCGAATTGCGTCCTCCCCAGACTTTACCCTTCCAGATGCCCACTAATTGCCCTGAATGTCAATCTCCCCTAGTCCGTCCGGTGGGGGAAGCGGTGACGCGCTGTGTCAATAGTTCCTGTCCGGCGATTTTGCGGGGAAGTGTAGTACATTGGGCCAGTCGCGATGCTCTCGATATCCGGGGATTAGGGGAAAAAGTGGTAATTTTGCTGATTGAACAGGGATTAGTTACCGCCATTTCTGACCTCTACAGCCTCGAAAAAACGGAAATTGCCAAATTAGACCGAATGGGCGAGAAATCCGCCTTAAATTTGATTACAGCTATGGCTCAGAGCAAAAATCAAAGCTGGTCGAGGGTACTTTATGGGCTAGGAATTCGCTATGTGGGCAGCGTTAACGCCAAAATTCTCGCCGAAAGTTTTCGGACAGTGGAGGAGTTAGCTAACGCCAGCGTGACTAATTTAGCCTCTGTCTATGGTATCGGTGAAGAAATCGCTCAATCGGTCTATGATTGGTTTAGAATCGCTGCTAATCGGGATTTAGTCGCTAAATTACAGGCGGCTGGTTTACAATTTGCCGCAGCAGCAAAAACCACCACCACTAAAGCCACCTTAGCAGGGAAAACCTTTGTGATTACTGGCACTTTACCAACTCTCAAACGGGAGGAGGCCAAAGAATTAATCGAAAAAGCTGGGGGGAAAGTGACGGGTTCTGTGAGCAAAAAAACCGATTATTTAGTGCTAGGAGAAGCGGCGGGTTCTAAGCTAGAAAAAGCCCTAGAATTGGGCATTACTCAGCTAACCGAAGCACAATTACTCGAATTAATCGAATTCGGAAAAGTCTAGTAAAATCTGGATGGATTATTTCATCAACATAAAAGACAAGTTCATCCTTAAAAAATATCAACCGAACTGGGCGATAAACCTGATTTAATCCAGAAACAAACTCATCAGATAAACAGTAAATTTCTAACGACGAGAAAAGTAACATTATATTAAGTAAATATCTCTAGTTAAGGACTTTTTGCTATTCTGAGGAATAGGTACATAGTGCTAGTCCTCACGGATATTCAAACTCTCTCTAACTTTTTATAGAAAAAACATAAATAACAGGGGGTTATAGTAATGATAACTTCAGAGTTGGTTTCTTTAATTATCGGCATTGAAGAAAATGTGCAGCCAGAAAGCGCATATTATGGCAAGCCGGTCGAATGGCGAGAAAAATATCAAACGTGGCATTATGGAATTGGATTATCGGACACGCATTTCTTTAGTTTAGGAACTCTAGAAAAACAAGAACTGCAACTCCTAAAACGCCACGATATTCGTGATTTTGACCTGAGAATTCTTCCTGATGTTAAATCACCCTTTGAAAGCGACGAAGTTATAGAACGACTTAAATATGCTTTGAGATGGTTAGATGATTTACCAGAAAACTCATCTCAGAAAACAATTACAGGTAAGGGATTGGCTTTCCAGATATTGACAGGCAATCCAGATTATGAATATTCTAGAGATACAAAACCAATTCCCCCCGACCTAAGTTATGAGGATTATTTAAAGCAAAGTTGTCCGAAACTGAAGCCTAGTAAATATTTTCTTAAGAATCCTCAAGTTTGGGCTTATATGTTTTTGTTTATTTTTGTTTTATTTGCTGCAATTTTAACTCCTCCTTTATTTGATTTGATAAAAAATTTAATTGGTTCAATAGCTTGGCTTGAAAGTATAGATAATCTAGTTGAAAATATATCAAAAATATTGTTTTTCTTGTTAATTTTTATCATATCTTTCTTGCTTTGGAGGGTTTTTGTAATTATATCAAATTTTAAATGGTCGGGCTTTCAGAAAAAAAGTTTTTGGGATTGGCTACAATTATTGATAATACCCTTAATGTTAGCCCTGGGTGCTTTCTATCTGAATTCTGCAGCCGACTTTAGAGATTATCAAATTGCACAAGAGCAGAAACATCAGGAGATTCTGACGGATTATTTTTCCAAAATGCAAGATTTAATTGTAGAGACAAAAAAAAGCAAACAAACACCCGGTTCTAAAGAATCAAATTCAGAGGAAAGGTTACTGACAGAATTTAGACCGACCGCTCAAGCTTTAACTCTCTCTGTTTTAGAACAATTGGATGGTGAACGTAAAGGAAAAGTTATCATTTATTTAGCTGAATCTAAATTAATTACCGCTAATAATGATAATCCGTCTTCTCTGCCAGAAATTAAATTAAATGGAGCAAATCTAAAAGAGATAGTCTTAAACAATGTTGACTTGTATAGTATTATTGACATGAAAAATAAGGATCAGATAATAAATGGAATAAAAATTAATAATGCTAACATGGAAAGAGCTAATTTGAGGAAAGTAAATTTATTCAAATCAGAGCTAAACGGTTCTAATTTAGAGAATGCAACTTTAGAAAATGTGAATTTTCCTGGTTCTACAATGATAGGTTCAAGATTCATCAATGGTAAAATTACCGATGTAAATTTTACTGATGTCAAGTTAGGAAAAACTATATTTGATAATGTCAATCTCAAAAATATAACAATTTCCAATAAAACTACTTTTGATAATGCCTGTTTTACTAAAATTGACACATCTAATACCAAGCAAGAACCAGATCTCCTAACAAAAGAATACTTGAAAAAACTAATAGACAAAAAAAATGTTTTAGAAGCTCAAACTTATCAAGAATGTATTTCGGAAATTGAAAATGCAGAAAAACGACCCGTAAACCAACAAATTTAACAGGCGCCAAATAGTATGAAGAATCAAGAGCGTTTAATTCTAGCTACTTTAATATTAAGTATTGGTCTTTCTGGCCAAGTATCTTCCCGAACTCAATCCCATGGTGTTATTTATGGTTCAGATCGAGGCATTCAAGAAGCACAATGGGAAATAGAACAACTGCCAAGACGATTGCCACAATATATAAACAAAAATAAGCTATTTAAACGAAAAGGATTTTATGTGAGTGTCATCCTATTCCCAACCAAGCAAGATGCTGATAACGCTCTACCAATAATAGAGAATGAATATAAAAGAGGCTCATTTGTCAAATCTCTTAACGATTGGTGTCCCAATTGGAAAAACCCAGAAAAGAAAGAAAAGACAGAAAGTGGCATACCCTACTTTGACTGCGGAATATGAGAAGTTCTTGTCAGAAAAACTAGGGTGATCATTCCTCGATCGCCCTACATTTATTTTGATGTTTGCTTTATAAATAAGCTCTAAGACTGGAGCAAATCTGCCGAAGCATTAAGTAGGGTTTGCGGCAAAAAGTTTTTCGGTGGGGGTAGGGTGTGGGGTGTGGGGGTTGGG
>VYLJ01000240.1_pt1 | contig 29419 bp, 28 predicted proteins | sample 5114331 | NCBI WGS metagenome assembly VYLJ01 (sample SAMN12291791, study PRJNA351875) | freshwater metagenome | isolation source: freshwater lake | place: USA: Michigan, MSU2 Lake | collected 2011-08-16
CCAACCCCCAACCCCCTTCTCCCGAGAGAAATGTAACGAATTGTGAGAGTTTCAGCCGTCAACCCTTGAAAACTCGATCGATGGGGTTGCTTGAAGTAATTCTTAGGCCTAAAGTGTAATCTTAAAGTTTTATGATCAATTTTCCTGTTGATCGGAAAAAGGAGAACTCAAACACAATGGCTGAAACTGGATACAAACAGGTGGTGACACCCTACAATGATGATCCGTTCATTGGTCATCTAGCTACCCCCATTTCCGCTTCTGGTTTTACCAAAGCTTTTATTGGTAACTTACCTGCCTATCGTCCCGGTCTAGCTCCGATTCTGCGCGGTCTAGAAGTGGGTATGGCCCACGGTTATTTCCTCGGTGGTCCCTGGGTTGTCCTGGGCCCCTTGAGAGACTCCGAATATGCCAATATCGGCGGCTTAATCCCCGCTTTAGCCATGGTTCTTTTGGCTACGGGTTGTTTAGCTAGTTATGGTCTTGTCTCTTTCCAAGGTAAGGCCGCTAGTGGTGATCCGCTGAAATCGGCCGAGGGTTGGAGTCAATTCGCCGCCGGTTTCTTTATTGGTGGTATGGGTGGCGCTTTTGTGGCCTATTTCCTCCTAGAAAATCTTGGTGTCGTTGATGGCATCATGCGCGGGGTTTTTAATCAATAATTAACCCTTTTTCTACCTGTTATCATTTCCTTATTTTTTTACTAGGAGCGTTTGACATGACTGGTGACTACGCAGCTTCTTATCTGCCTTGGATTTTAATCCCGATCGTCTGTTGGTTAATGCCAGCCGTGGTTATGGGTTTGTTATTTATCTATATCGAGAGTGAATCCTAATTTAGCTCTAGGATTCCTACAATTAAGAGCTTGAAAATTAGCTATTTGATAGTTAGTTTTCAAGCTCTATTTTCTGAGGAAAAAAGAAAAAATTGACCAGATGAAAATGGGTAAAACCCTACACCCCACACCCTACACCCCACACCCCACACCCACAAAAAACTTTTTGCCGCAAACCCTACTTATAAAGCGGTTAGATAGCGGATTTTTTCCAACAATAGGGAGGGTTGAATGGGTTTGAGGAGATAGTCGTCAATGCCATGACGACCGAGAAAATTAACGCTGATTTCAGGGGTATCATTCAAGATTAGCACTTTACTGGCTTGAGTTTGGCGGGATTTTTTTAAAAGATGACAGAGATGATATATATCAGGCATTTTTCGATCGACAATTATAATACCTGGCTGCACGATCTCAATTTTTTTGATAGCGGAGACACTATCGATTAACCAAATAACTTGATAATGTGCCACCATCAATAACTCACAAATAAGATTGGCGATTTCTTCGTCACTTTCAATCAACACTATAGTGGGATGGTGGTGATTAAAATGGGGATTATTATCCGAGGGTTGGGGTTTGGGGGGCTTTTGTTGAGGTAAACGGACGGTAAAGATGGAACCTTTATCTAAGCAAGATTCTACCTCGATCGTGCCGCGATGGAGTTCCACTAATTGTTTAGTTAAAGCCAGTCCTAATCCTATACCACCATAACGACGTTTGCGGGAGCCATCCAATTGGGTAAATTTTTCAAACAGAAGCGGTATTTTTTGAGCAGGAATGCCGATGCCCGTGTCCTCTACCTGAAAAATGACCTGACTGCCTTCTTTCCACAGTCTCAGCGTGACAGCACCCTGTTCGGGGGTAAATTTCAGGGCATTTTTTAACAAGTATAAAAGTATCTGCTGAACTCGATCATAATCGGCGTAAAAATAATGCTCTTTTTCGGTAATTTTCATCTCTAAAATCAGATTAATTTCTTTAATTTCTGCCTCCATTTTAATAATTTCTAAAACATGATTACAGAGATATTTTAGCGAAAATTGTTTAATATCTAAAACAGCTTTCCCCGCCGAAACTTGCGAGAAATTAAGCAAGTCATTAATTAATTCTAATAGTTTATTGCCGTTATCCTGAATAACTTTTAGATAGTGTTTTTGTTTGTCGGGGGGTAAAAAATTATTGGCTGCCGAGCATTTTTGCAGGGTACTGGACAAACCGATAATACAAGTTAGGGGAGTTAATAACTCATGACTAATATTATTTAAAAATTCACTTTTGCAGAGGTTAGCGGCTTCTGCGGCCATTAAAGTATCTTGTAATTCTTGGGTTCTTTCTATTACCCGGCGTTCAAAAATATCTTTTTGTTCCTGTACTTGAGAATATAATTGCGCTTGATAGATAGCGATGGCGAGATGTTCACCAATCTGACCTAAAAATTTCTTTTCTTGCGGCAACCATTGGCGTTTTTCTTGACATTGATGGGCAATTAATAAACCCCACAATTCTTCTTGTACCACAATCGGGGCGATTAATTTTGATTGCACTTGGTGTTGTCGCAAAAATTCCGACAAACAGAAGGAAGAAGAATAGTTAGCATCCACATCATCTACGGCCAGAATTAATCCTTGACGGTACTTTTCTTTGTATTGGGGAATATAGGAAAAACAATCGTCTTCGGGGGTTAAATTTAACACCGAATTTATCTGTTCAGAAATGCGCGACTCGGAAGTTATTTTTCCCTTTACCTCACTGGTACTGGGAAAAAATTGATAAATTAACAATCGGTCCACTTGCAGAAACTCTCGCGCTTCCCTGACTACGGTTTCCAGAATCACCGGTAACTCCAGACTCTGACGCATTTGGGTGATGACTTGGTTTAATAATCTTTCCTGTTGGATTTGTTGGGATAGGGCAGCTTCTACCGGTTGACAAACGGAGAAGATGCGGGAACAATCTCTATCAGCAGACGGAGAAGAAATTATCGAGAGAATTTTGACTAAAATTTTATTTTGAAAACTGCTGACATTAATGGATAGAGGCAGATTTAAAATTTGATAACCCTGCTGAATTTTTGGGTTGTGGAGAGACTTGACGGACAGTCCTTGCAGAAAATTTTTAATCGTGTTCGCTTCAAAACTAATGCGGACTTCGTACTGAAAATTATGCCCTTGGGGACTGGCTAACAATAAAGCTTGTAGGTCAGTGGAAAGCAAGAGTTGATAGATTTCTCCTGTCTGTGGGGGAAGCTCTCTTTCACTGAGACTAATCCTCGGTGCTGTCACCTGTATTGCCAACTGTCCCCACCAAGAACGAATTTGTTCGAGGTGAGTAGATGACAACACTTGACAGCAAACATAAGCGGGAGAAGCATTCATTTATCAGTTATCAGTTATTAGTTATTAGTTATCAGTTATCAGTTATCAGAAGGCAGGAGGCTGCGAGGCTGCGAGGCAGGAGATAGGTTGGTCACTGCGTGCGCGTTGCGGGGGGTTTTGGGGGGTTGGGGTTTTGGGGTGTTAGGGTTTTGGGGTGTTAGGGTGTTAGGGTTTTAGGGTTTTAGTTGAAATTCCCCCACTTCCCACTTCCCACTTCCCACTTCCCCAGTCATCAGTAAGGGGACTGGGGTTGGGTTTTTAGTGAAGTTTTCTTAATCCCTATCCCCTACTATTCCCTAATCCCTATTGCCTGTTCTTTAAATTGCCGCAGACAGATATAATCATCTCTATCTACCTAAGAATGATCCCTCGATCGAGACCCTGATTCTCAAAACCTAATCATTATTTAACCTGACTCTCAAAACTTATGCACCGAATTGCTCCCCAAGCGGGTGGTTGGACAGCAGATACCGAAGGGGTGATTATTATTGACCAAAATCCGGCCCCGATTGTTCTCCTCACCATGGCCGATACCGATATTCAAACTCTAGCGGCAGCTATCGACCATCTACCCGATAATTTTCCCGCAATTCGCGCCCTGAATTTATCGCAGTTACAGCAGCAATACAGTATCGATAACTATGGGGACAAGGTACTATCCCAAGCAAGAGTGATTATTCTTCGCTTATTGGGGGGACGTGGGAGTTGGTCTTACGGATTGGAAGTAGTTAAGGAAATTGTCGAGGACACCGGTGCGACTTTATTTGTCCTCCCGGGAGAGGATAAACCGGATTTAGAGTTGATGAGTCATTCCACTGCTTCCCTGACTACTGTTAATCAGTTATGGTGCTATTTCACGGAAGCAGGGATAGATAACTGGATTAATGCTGCTAAATTTATCGCGCATACCTGTCTCCATCTCGACTATCCTCCCTCTCCTCCTGGGGTTGTCCCTCGGTTGGGAATCTATTCCCAGATAACCCTATCCCAACCCCAAGCACGGACTTGGATACTTTTCTATCGTTCCCATTATCTCGCGGGTAATACCAAAGCTATCGATGCTTTAATCAGCGCTTTCACCCAAAGAAATATTGAAACTGTCCCTATCTTTCTCTCCTCTCTGCGGGAAATTGAAGTGCAAGAGGAACTATTAACCCTCTTTTCCCACCATCCCCCAGACCTAATTCTCGATACCACTAGCTTCTCTATCCAGCGACCGGAAGACAAACAAAATCATCACTTCTGGCAGTCCCTCAATAAACCCATCTTCCAAGTTATCCTCAGCAGCAGCAGTTTAGAAGCTTATCAACAGGGTTATCAAGGTCTTTCCCCCCGGGATGTGGCCATGAATATCGCTTTACCGGAAATGGATGGCAAAATTATCACCCGCGCTATTTCCTTTAAATCTGTCCTCACCCGACATCCCAAACTAGAAACGGAAATAGTTATCTATCAACCCCTCCCCCACCGGGTTGATTTTGTCGCTGATTTAACCGCAAACTATTGTCAACTCTCCTCCCTTCCCAACTCCCAGAAAAAAATTGCTCTCATTTTCCCCAACTATCCCAATAAGGATGGTCGTATCGCTAACGGAGTCGGTTTAGATACCCCCGCTAGTGGTCTGGAAATTCTTCGCGCATTACAAACCCAAGGTTATACCCTCACCGACCTCCCCGACCATAGCGACGAATTAATGCGATTGCTTATTTCCGGTATCACTAATGACCTGGAGACAAGGGAATTAAAACCTATCTATCAATCTCTCTCCCGGTCAGCATATCTAGATTATTTCTCCTCCCTTCCCCCCGATAATCAAAGCGCTATGCTTGACCGTTGGGGACATCCGGACGGGGATTTTCCTATCCCCGGCATCCAGTTAGGTAATGTCTTTATCGGTATTCAACCTTCTCGCGGTTATGACCTTGACCCGACTCTTAATTATCATTCCCCCGACCTCGAACCTACCCACAGCTATCTCGCTTTTTACCATTGGTTACGACAGGAATTCCAAGTCACTGCCGTGATTAATCTCGGTAAACACGGCAATTTAGAATGGCTACCAGGGAAAAGTCTCGCTCTTTCTCCCCATTGTTATCCTGAAATTGCTTTCTCGTCGCTGCCGAATTTCTATCCGTTTATTGTCAATGACCCCGGAGAAGGTTCCAGCGCTAAAAGACGTTCCCAAGCTGTTATCATCGACCATCTCACTCCCCCGATGACGCGAGCGGAATTGTATGGGGATTGGGAAAAGTTAGAGTCCCTCATCGATGAATATTATCAAGCAGAATCTCTTGATCCTTCTCGTTTAGCTCTGATTCGCGAGCGGATTAACGATCTGGTGGCGAAAACTAATCTCGATCGAGAGCTAGGCACGATCTCGCGTAGCGAGCGCGTTGCGACCAGCGCCTCCTTTAGTCAATTTCTCACCCTCGTGGATGGTTATCTCTGTGAACTCAAGGAAGCACAAATCCGCGACGGTTTACATATCTTCGGTCAATGTCCCCAGGGTCAGCAGTTAATTGATTTAATCCAATCGATCGCTCGTTCTCCTAGTCCCGACCGCCCCGGTTTAACCCGTTCGATCGCCCTTGACCTCCATCTCGACTGCGACCCCCTGACGGAATATAACGATACTACTACTTATCTGGAAAGTCTCGCTCAGGATTTAATTAGCCAGAAAATTGAACCTCTAGGCGAAAATACGGCAAAAGAATTGGTTTGGCTAGAAAATCAGTTAATTCCTGCTTTAAAACAAACCCCCGATGAACTTACCTATCTCTTAAAAGGTCTCACTGGCCAATACGTCCCCAGTGGTGCTTCCGGCGCTCCCACCCGCGGCCGTCCCGATGTTCTCCCCACCGGCAGAAATTTCTATTCTGTCGATACCCGCGCAATCCCCACAGAAACCGCGTGGGAAGTGGGAAGAAAGGCCGCAGAGGCACTAATTGAACGTTATACCCAAGAAAATGGCGAATATCCCCGCACTTTGGCGATTTCTATCTGGGGAACTTCGACGATGAGAAATAGTGGCGAAGATGTGGCCGAAGCCATGGCTTTACTGGGAATTCGTCCCCTTTGGGATGGTTTTTTCCGTCGGGTAGTCGGGTTTGAAATCCTTACCCCGTCTAGCTTAGGCCGTCCTCGCATTGATGTGACTGTTCGGGTATCCGGCTTTTTTAGGGACAGTTTCCCCAGCATACTACATCTTCTTAATTCTTGCATAAATGCGGTAGCTTGTCAAGAGGAAGAGGAAAAAATTAATCCTTTAGCGGCGAAAGTGAAGACAGAGAGGGAGTTTTGGCTAAATCAGGGCTTAGGAGAAAAGGAGGCGAAACTGAGAGCTACGGCCAGAATCTTTGGCTGCAAACCGGGTGCTTACGGGGCCGGTTTACAGGGGTTAATCGAGTCACAAAACTGGCAAAATGATCAAGACTTAGCTAATGCTTATATTAACTGGAGTTGTTATGCCTATGATAGTCAAGGAACTGCCCATTCTTTACCGGAAGTATTGAGAAATAGACTGCAAGAATTAGAGATAGTGCTGCACAATCAGGACAATCGAGAACACGATATTTTCGACTCCGATGACTACTATCAATTTCAAGGCGGCTTAACTGCCAGTGTCCGGGCATTAACCGGCAAAAATCCCGTCACCTATTTTGGTGATCATTCCCGTCCGGAAAATCCCCGCATCAGAACCTTAGAGGAAGAAATTCGCCGCGTTTACCGTTCGCGAGTAGTAAACCCCAAATGGATAGCGGGAGTGATGCGACACGGCTATAAAGGCGCTTTCGAGATGGCTGCAACCGTAGATTATATTTTTGCCTATTCTGCCACTACTCATCTGGTGGAGGATTTTATCTATCAGGGAGTAGCCGAAGCTTATTTATTTGACGACAAGGTACAACAATTTATTCAGGAGAAAAACCCCTGGGCATTGCGAGATATGGCCGAAAGATTATTAGAGGCTCAACAACGGGGATTATGGACCCAGGTGGACCAGAAAACTTTAGATCGATTGAGGGCAATTGTCCATGAGGCCGAAGGAGCGATCGAATCGGGTCAGTAATTAGACCTCTTGTAAAAATCAAAAATCTGACCTTAGGTGAGGAGTCAGTAGCCAGTAGTCAGTAGTCAGGAGAATTAAGAATGAGCATTAATCAATTAAATGCTCTATCTAAGGATTTTATGCAATTTTATGCCTATTTTTCTCATTTTTGAACTCTCAAAAATTAATTAGGCAAGAACTCTATTAATAACTGGTCTAGAATCAATCTATCAAGAAATTGCTCAAATTACTTTAGTAATGAGAAACGGGACTAAATAATGGCCGGAATTGAGGGATTGAGGATTAAAAATTATCGAGCGCTCAAGGATATAACCCTGGGCAAGTTATGGAATACTCAAAATCGAGATTCTCTGACACCGATGACGGCCGTTATCGGCAAAAATGGTGTGGGAAAAAGCACAGTTTTTGATGCGTTCGGTTTTTTATCTGATTGTCTTAAAGGAGGAGTAGAAGAAGCTTGTGATGCGCGAGGTCGGGGCGGGTTTGAGCGTCTTCGTTCCCAGGGTCAGGAAGGAAGCATTGAATTTCAGATTTATTACAAAGAAGATTACAATTCCCGACCAATTACCTATGAATTAGCTATTGATCTAGATACCGATAATAGACCTTATGTAAAAAAAGAAAGACTCAGACAGAGAAGAAAAGGTCAAAAGACCGGATGGCCTTTTTCATTTTTACTCCTCGATGAGGGGAAAGGAATCGTCTGGAAAGGAGAAGAAGAAGGGAAACAAGTAGAAGAAGGTCAAGACCATTTTGATTTACTTAAGTTAATAGAAAAAATTAAACGAGGAGATTATGAGGATGGGGGGGAGTTAGTGGAACTGAATGATAAGCGGAAACTAGGAATTGCTACGTTAGGTTCTCTCAAACAGCATCCGAGAATTTCCCTATTTCGGAGATTTATTGAGGGATGGTATCTCAGCTATTTTACTCCCGATGCGGCCAGAAGTTTGCCCCTAGCCGGACCCCAGAAACATCTGAATATCCATGGAGATAATCTCGGTAATGTGGTGCAGTTTATGGAAAGAGAGCATTCCAAGAAATTTCAGAATATACTTAATAGTATTTCTCGTAAGATACCGGGTATAGAAAAAATTAGCACAGAAAAAAGTCCCGATAATCGACTACTATTAAAATTTAATGATCGGGGATTCCAAGACCCATTTTATGTACAGCAAATGTCCGATGGTACTTTAAAAGTATTCGCCTATCTCTTACTGTTAGAAGACCCTTCTCCACCGCCATTTATCTGTATTGAAGAGCCAGAAAACGGCTTATACCATAAACTATTAGAAACCTTGGCTCAAGAATTTAGAAAACACGCCACAGGACAGAGAGGACGTTCTCAAATTTTTATCACCACTCATCAACCTTATTTTGTTGATGCTCTCCAGCCGGAAGAAGTTTGGATTCTGGAAAAAGGTGATGATGGTTTTTCTCGGATTAAACGGGCCAGTGACAATCCTTTAATCAAGAATCTCGTCTCAGAAGGATTGCCCCTTGGTAGTCTTTGGTATAGTGATTACTTAGATGAGAGATAAGGTCATGCACTTTGAAATTTTGGTCGAGGATTTGTCGGGAAAAAAAGCACTTGATATTCTAATTCCTAAGATTATTGACATGAATGCAGGTCATACATTTAGGGTTCATTCCTATAAAGGCAGTGGTCATATTCCCAGAGACTTACAGTCTGTTTCCGATCCTAGTAAACGGATTCTTCTTGAGCGACTACCTAAACTGATTCAAGGATATGATAAAACTTTTTCCAGTTACCCTGATAATTATGCTGCTGTGCTGATTGTGGTTGGCGATCTGGATAATCGATGTTTTCGGGAATTTCGACAAGAATTAAGCAATTGTCTGGAAAAATCTGCTATCCAATCCCAAATTTACTTCTGTATTGCTATTGAAGAAGGAGAAGCTTGGTATTTAGGTGATATTAATGCCATAAAAATTGCTTATCCCCAGGCCAAAAGTGCTATCTTGGATTCCTATATTAATGATAGTATCTGTGGTACTTGGGAAAAACTGGCAGATGCTATATACAGAGGTGGAGCGAAACAATTATCTAAGTTAGGTGGCGCTTCTGTGGGTCAAGAGAAAACAGTCTGGGCAGAAAATATTTCTCCTCAGATGAATGTGGATATTAATCGATCGCCCAGCTTTGGCTATTTTCGGGATAAACTACGTCATCTCAGTCAGGAAGAATCAAGATAAGTAATATTTTTTCAGGCTAAACTTTTAGGCATTTAAAATAATCGTCGAGAGCGGGGAATAGGCGATAGTGAGCAGTAAGCAGTGAGCCTAAATCTGGTTATTAAAGACCGATTATTTATACTAAATCCAGTTATTAAAAACTGATTATTTATTCCCTCTTTTGCCTATTGCCTATTGCCCATTGCCTGTCCTGATATGTAGCCTATACTCAACGGATTTAGTATTATTCCCTTTTGCCTCTTGCATGAGTGCCTGTCCTGATAAGTAGCCTATACTCAAGGGATTCAGTCTTAAATGCGATCGCCCTGCTCGTTCCTTCCCAGGGCTTGACATAAATCCCGCAATAATGTTATGATGAGGGACTGGCTTAAGCCAAAGACAGCAGGTGCGAAACAGCTTAAATACCCTGCCGAGGTCAAAGCGAGAAAACAGCAGCCAAAAAGACTAAAGAGAGATATTTTCTGTCTTGGTCGTGCCTGAACTGGATTCTCTCCACTCAACCCCGGCGCTACAAGGGGTTATTTTTGCGCCTGTCTGTGGACCGGTCCCCCGCATACAGGAGGTGAACAAGGGATGGGGAGAAGCAGAGAAAGCAAGGGAGTAATTCTAGAAGAATTAAAAACCTCCCTGAGGGAAGCTCAATTAACGATGGTCATCGACTATCAAGGTTTAACCGTCGCCGAAATCAGCAATCTACGCCGCAAATTGCGCCCCACGGGAACGATTTGTAAAGTCACCAAAAATACTTTGATGGGCTTGGCGATCGCTGAAGATAGTGGCTGGGAACCGATGAAAAGCCTTTTATCGGGAACATCCGCCTTTCTGCTCGTAAAAGAGGATATCGGTGGAGCTTTCAAGGCCTATCAAGAGTTCAAAAAAGAAAGCAAAAAAACCGAATTGCGCGGCGGTGTCCTCAAAGAAGGGACCAAAGGTCAACTGTTGACGGAAGATCAGATCAAAGCGATCGCCGATTTACCGTCGAAAGAACAGTTAATCGCTCAGGCCGCTGGAGCAATCAACGCCATTGCCACCAAACTGGCCCGCAGCATCAACGAAGTTCCAGCATCTTTGGCCCGTGCCGTCGATGCCGTGGCCCGTCAAGAAGAAAAAGAAGCGGCTTAACACCGCACCAATCAATCACTTAAAACAATTAGGAGTCTAACCCATGTCTGCTGTAGCTGAAATCTTAGAAAAACTCAAAACCCTGACCCTCTTAGAAGCTGCGGAATTAGTCAAAGGTATCGAAGAAACCTTCGGAGTTAGCGCCGCCGCTCCGGCCGGTGGCATAATTATGGCTGCCCCCGGGGCTGCTCCTGCGGCCGCCGCTGAAGCTGTGGAAGAACAAACCGAATTTAACGTCGTTCTTGAAGAAGTTCCCGCCGACAAGAAAATTGCTATCCTCAAGGTAGTGCGCGAATTGACTGGTTTAGGACTCAAAGAAGCGAAAGACCTAGTAGAAGCCGCTCCCAAAGCGGTTAAAGAAGGCACCAACAAAGATGATGCCGCCGCCGTCAAGAAAAAACTGGAAGATGCCGGGGCAAAAGTTAGCGTTAAATAGATCGCCACTGATTCTGGGGATGTAGATTACATCCCCAGACAAGCCGAAAAGCTCATTTCCTGATACTATAGGATTGTCATAGCAATCTTGTAGGATGTCCAACCATGGAAAGCGTCGCTTACATCTTGGTTTTAACTATGGCCTTGGCGGTAATTTTCTTCGCCATCGCCTTCCGGGAACCCCCCCGGATTCAAAAGTAAATTTCTTAACTCCGTTTAACTTAATAATTTTCTTCCCTGAGCCGCCCGCTTGTCAAAAGCAGGTTAGCGGCTCTGGTTTTCGTATTTAAAGGCTTAAATTAAAGGTTCCCCTCACCGAGCGCCTCCTATGCAGTGTCCTCATTGTCAGCATACCGATAGTCGCGTTTTAGAGTCCCGTTCCTCCGAAAACGGTCAGAGCATTCGTCGTCGTCGTGAATGCTTACAGTGTAAATATCGCTTCACCACCTACGAGCGCATCGAATTCGTGCCGATCACGGTGATTAAAAAAGATGGTAAACGGGAATCTTTTGATCGCTGCAAACTGCTGCGCGGTATCGTCCGCGCCTGCGAAAAAACCGGCATTCCCCCCTCAAGATTAGAGGCGATCGTCAATGATATCGAATCCCGTCTGCAGCAAGACTCAAAACGGGAGGTAACCAGTCAGGAGATCGGTCAATTAGTCCTAGAATATCTCCGACAAGAATCGGAAGTGGCCTATGTGCGCTTTGCTTCGGTTTACGGCAATTTTCAGGGAATTAGAGACTTTATCGCCGCTTTAGCGCTGCTGCAATCCTCCGAAATCGAACGCGCTCATCCTTCTTGGTCTCAAGTGGAAGAAGCCAGCGTGATCACCTCGTCTTAAATAGGCTTTGCGGCAAAAAGTTTTTCGGTGGTGGCAGGGTGTGGGGTGTAGGGTGTAGGGTGTAGGGTTTTACCCATTTTCAGGGGGTCAATTACCTAATTTTCAGGGAAAAAGTCCTGAAATTTTCCCCCCGATCACTCCAATAGGCGGTACTTTTGGATTTCAAAAAGGTCTAAAAGTCTTATCGAACAATGTTTTTAGATTTATTCAGCAAACCCTAAATAGTTCCCGATTCAGTTATAATTAGGATCCCTTGTGCTATTTAAAGCCCAAGCTCTGGTTAGATTCTTAAAAGTCATTCTTGAGGCGGATTGCCTGCAAGAAAGCAGGATGCGGCAGTTCATCCCCTAGGCCCTGCCTAGAAACTAAATGGGGAGGCATCTCCTGTATTTAGAAACTGTACATCACATAGGAGGAAAAACCTACGGAAATTCCGAGGCCCAAACAACGTACATGACCACCCAAAAAACCGCAAACAAAAACATAGGCTTTACCCATGAAGATTTTGCCGCCCTTCTAGACAAATACGATTATCATTTCAGTCCGGGAGATGTTGTCGCCGGGACTGTTTTCAGCATGGAACCCCGGGGAGCGCTCATCGATATCGGTGCTAAAACCGCCGCTTTTATCCCCGTGCAGGAGATGTCGATCAACCGCGTCGATAATCCCGAAGAAGTTTTACAACCTAACGAAACCAGGGAATTTTTCATCCTTACCGACGAGAATGAAGATGGACAGCTAACCCTGTCGATCCGTCGCATTGAATATATGCGCGCTTGGGAACGGGTGCGTCAATTGCAAAAAGAAGATGCTACCGTGCGATCCAATGTTTTTGCCACTAACCGTGGTGGGGCATTAGTCAGGATTGAAGGTCTCCGCGGCTTTATACCCGGTTCTCACATTAGCACCAGAGAGGCGAAAGAGGATTTAGTCGGTCAGGAATTGCCCTTAAAGTTTTTAGAAGTGGATGAGGATCGCAACCGTCTGGTTTTAAGTCATCGTCGCGCTTTAGTGGAACGCAAGATGAACGGTTTAGCCGTGGGACAGGTGGTAATCGGTTCCGTGCGCGGAATTAAGCCCTACGGTGCTTTCATCGATATCGGTGGAGTCAGTGGTTTACTGCATATTTCCGAAATCTCTCACGATCACATTGACACCCCCCACACGGTTTTCAATGTCAATGATGAGTTAAAAGTGATGATTATCGATCTCGATGCCGAAAGAGGTCGCATTTCCCTCTCGACTAAACAATTAGAACCCGAACCGGGGGATATGCTGAAAAATCGCCCGTTAGTGTTTGAAAAAGCGGAAGAAATGGCGATTAAATACCGAGAAAAACGTCTAGCGGAAGCGGAAGGCCGCACTGTCTCGGAAGTAGTCGCAGAAATCGAAGGTCCTCCCGCCTTGGAGGAGGAAGATTTAGTTCTCGCTGCCACCGAGGAGTAGGTCAGTTATCAGTTATCAGTTATCAGTTATCAGTTATCAGATGTGAGTTTTTAGTGGACAGTCTTAAGTAGGGTTTGCGGCAAAAAGTTTTTCGTGGGGGCAGGGTGTGGGGTTTAGGCTGTAGGGTGTAGGGTTTTACCGATTTTCAGGTGGTCAACTACCTAATTTTCAGGGAAAAAGTCCCGGAATTTTCCCCCCGATCACTCCAATGATCGGCACTTTTTGAGGGAAAAAAAGTCTAAAACTCTTACCCAACAAGGTTTTTAGATTTATTCAGCAAACTCTAAGTAGGGTCTGCTGAATAATGGTAAAACCCTTTTAAAATAAAGCTTTTGACCTGTTAAAGTCCGATGTTCATGCTGCGAAAATAGGATTGGGACTTTCAAAAACCTTGCATTATCCTTCTTGCAGTACATCGCTTGGTACAAAAAACAAGGGCAACAAAGCCTGAAACGACCGGCTACTGACTCGGAGACTCCTGACTCCTACCCCCACCGAAAAACTTTTTCAGCAGACCCTAAGTGCTCATTTAATTTAAATCCTGAAAACCGACACTGTTGGCAACTCCTGTAATTCCGGTCATCTCCTCACTACTGTTGGCATCGAGGAAACGATCCAAGTGATCAAAAGTGGTTCCGTAGGTAATAGTGTTATCGTCGTATCCTTTCAGACTGACGGTATGTTGATTAAAAGCTTGGTGGAGATGGGGTAAACCGATGAGATAACTGTAGGTAGTTGCTCCGATGGCTAAATCCCTACCCATTTCTTTAGTAGCCGACTCTAAACGAAAAGCGGCGTTGACCGTATCGCCGATCGCCGTATAATCTGGATGTTCACCGCTGCCAGTATTGCCCACCATGGCATAACCGGTATTCACTCCCGCACCGATGCGTAATTTAAAGGGTAAGGGATATTCTTCGCTTAAGGCGCGGGTCATCCTGTATATTTGCGTAATTGCTTGGAAAATTTGCAAGATATCGTCTTGATTGACTTCCTGTTGGCCGTGAAACCAGATGGCCATGATCGCATCACCAATATATTTATCTACCCAACTGCCGGAACTGCGGATAATACTCCCGGCATGGCGAAACCAATTGCCAATCAGAGAAGAAAGCACTTTTTCGTCTAATTGCCTCGTTAAAGCCGTAAAATTTCGTATATCCACCACCATCACCGATGTTAAGCGACGTTCATGGAGGGCGGAGGTGGGGGTATCCCATTCTAAATTGTGCGGTTGCTTGCCTATATTAGTGGGAGTAGGACGATAGAACTGCACTTCGGTTTGGCCAAAGGTGATCCGATCTTTGTCATGGATAGTTACGGGAATGGCTACCCTTCTGCCATTAACAAAAGTTCCATTGCGACTACCGAGGTCGATCAGATAAAAATCTCCTGTTTCCGTGGATTGTAAAATAGCGTGATTGCGAGAGATACAGTAATCTTTAATCACGATATCGTTGTCTTTGCCCCGTCCGATTGTCCAGTAAGGTCTCCCCACGAGAGGGAAAAAACGCTGTCCCTTCTCGGTATGAAGTAGTAAATAAGGATTTTGTCCTAGTATATCCACGGGTAGATCAGGAGCAATAGATAGATGGCAGTGACTACATATCATATAGCGAATATTCCGCAGATCTTCAGATGTTTTTATCTATTTTTACATTCCCCCAAGATGCCAAGATGTTTCTCCGAAAAACCTTGATTGTGGAAACTACTATTGAGAACATTTTCAATAATTGATTTTTTCTGAGAAAAGCAATTACAATTATTAACCTTAATAAAAATCGCTCATTGTAGCTAGGGTTTGCTGAAAAAGTTTGTTGGTGGGGTTAGGAGTCGGTCGTCGGTCGTCAGTAGCCGGTCGTTTCAGGCTTTGTTGCCCTCTCTTTTTGTACCAGTTTATGTACTACAAGAAGGATAATGCCAGGTTTTTGAGGGTCCCAATCCGATTTTCGCAGCATGAACATCGGATTTTAACAGGTCAAAAGCCTTATTTTAAAAGGGTTTTACCATTATTCAGCAAGCACTAGCTATAACCCTTAGGCCAGAGAAGCGGTAATCCAAAATAAACCATCGACTAAAATTGTACTCAATACGGCTCCGCTAAATGCCCACCAATGGCATACCCGTTTTTGCAAAGGATAGATACCGATCGCTAGGAGCAGGTTGAGCAGTACGATCGCCCAACTGATGCCCCAGGGGGTCTGAATTTGGGACAAAGCGTTATGAAATATCGGCGCTACTAGGTTGGGATCTAGTTCCACGGTCATTAATTGTCGCCAGTAGGGAATTAGTCCCGTCAGATAGAAATATACATCGGTGATGGCGGTTCCTAACAAAGAACCAAGATAGAAAAGATTGCCCACTTTGCGGCGACCTTTGCATAATCCCCAGAGAACAAAGGGCAGCCCGATCGCTTCCATGGGAATATGGATCAAGGGTTCCCAACGCCACCAACCCCAGTACAGAGAACCTGCTAACCAACTCCAACTAAAGCCCAAAAGTAAATCTCCCCAAAGACTGATTTTTGCTTGTTTGAGCAGCCAAATCCCTAACCCGACCCAGAAAACGGTTAAACCTAGGCTAATTTCGGGATAGTAGCGCACTAGGGGCGCTTGTACGAACACGGGGACTGATACCAGAAATGCTGCTGTCCAAAAGACGGATTGACATTTTTCCCAGTTAGGGACTAGGGGTTTCAGGCGATCGGGATTGCTGGGGACTAGGGTAGAGTTGAGCAAAGGATTTCAGAATTGTTACAAAACTTCACTTATATTAAGATACATCATTCTCTCTCTACTATATCCCCCCTAGGGGGATTTGGGGAAATTTAAAAATTGTTTTTGGCAATGCGCTATCCTGTTAAAATCGAAACGACAGCAGCGATCGAGGAGTGCAAAAAATATGGCAGCGGGCCATGAAGAAAATCCGAGAATGCCCCTAGATAAAGTTATTTTTGTCATTGCTTGCGTCTATCTAGGTTGGGTGGTGGCATGGCTAATCAGTCAAAAAAATGCCCCTGTCTCTCAAAATGGCCCGATTTCCCAGGAAGAGCAAAAGTTTATCGCCTATCTGCAATCATCCCTTGCTATTATCGATCGCCAAGGTCAAACTTCATCCCCCGATCCTGATCCTGATCCCCAAAATAACCCTTCTCCGGTAGCCACGGTTCCACCACCACCCCCCGCTAATTTACCGGTTAATAATACTCCCCAGATCATAGAAAGAATTTACGTTCCCGTTTATCCCCAAACCCCTGAAACTGCTGCCAAAATTGCCCCAGTTACACCCGCAAATCCCGACATTTCCGCGCCACCATTACCGGCTGCCCCCCAAGTGAATCGGCCGTTGGCAGCGGTTATTCCCACTAATAATCAGGTGAAAAATACCCTGGTGGGGGTGATGGATTTAGGCGATCGATCTTCAGCTTTATTTGATAATAAGGGGATAACTATGCGTATTTCTCCGGGGGAATTTATCAACGGTTGGACTTTAGTGGAAGTTGGTAGTCAACAGGTTATTTTGTCTCGCAACGGGCAAACGAAAGTCTTAGAAGTGGGACAATCTTTTTAGGGTGAACTACCCGCTGGGCGAGATTGTCGGGGCTTCTGAACTCACGGGGGAATGCCTGAAGATAGACTTACGCCCACCTGGCGGATTTGGTATCATAGAGACAATTAGAACAGGTTTGAGAACTAGGAAAAAATCTATCAATCTCCATCAATAAAACACCTGATTGACAAACATCTTGTTAACGAAGAAAATAAACTGTAGCGGTAATAATACTCAGAATTACCACAGTCCAGCGCAGATAACTAGGAGAGATAATTCTAGCTAGTTTTCCCCCCAATAAACCCCCAATTAAAGAACCAATTGCTACCACTATCGCCGCCGACCAATATACCTGATTAGAAAAGAGAAAAAACCAAGATGCCGCCACGTTAACCACCAAAGAAAGCAACTGTTTTAAAGCATTTAATCTCGTGAGATTATCCTTGAGAAATAAGCCCAAAATTGCCAACTCGATCACACCTAAACCCGCTCCAAAATAACCACCATAAATTGAAGCGAGAGCGATGGGTAAAAACGCCCAAATTTCCGGTATATTGCCCTTTTTGTCCCCCTGTCGCCGCTGCAAACAAGAGCGTAAAGTATCTTGAAAAGCCAATAAAGCCGCCGCTAAAAGAATCAGAAAAGGAATCAGTCGGTCAAACACTTGATCGCTGCTATTTAACAGCAAAATACCACCGATAATGCCGCCAATAACTGCCGATGGTAGCAATAACTGAATCCGTTTTTGTTGCCCGTGCAGGTCTTTTTTTTGGGCGAGAGTTGCCCCCAGATAACCCGGGCATAAAGCGACGGTATTAGTCACATTTGCCATTACCGGTGGGATACCCACCGCCATCAGCGTCGGAAAAGTAATCAGACTACCGCCACCGGCAAGAGCATTAATTAAGCCGGCAGCCACGGCAGCGATTACTAGGAAGCCATACTGAATAGGCGTGAGCATTTAGGCGTTAGGGATAGTAATTAGGGCTAAATCAATTTTTTCCTCGTCAACTTGCTTAATTTCGGCTCTAATTCCTGGTCCAAAGTATCTTTCGATTTTTTCTTGTTTTGCCAGCCACTTTTCTAGGGGTAAAAGGGGCGATTCAAATTCTAGGGTGAGACAATAGGCGGAATCAACAGCAGTTTCACGAATTGCCACTAAAGTCGGTCTTTCCTCGTCCGTGGGGCTTAATCCCAGCTTTTCTAGGGCTTCATCCAGATGCACTTCCTGTCCGTAGCGATAGCGGGTGACATCGTTGCGAAGTTTGGTTTGGGTGACAGTAGCCTGTTGTTGGCGCAATTGCAAGATTTCGGGGCTAGTGGGTTGACTGAAGGGTATAGGTTTGATTTCTGAAGCTTTTAGGGCTAAACCTCCCAATAATAACGGTAATCCGTAGAAAAACCCCGCTAAATTGACCGTGGCGTTACCTTGGGCATAACCGATAATCCCGATAACCGTTAAAATACTGCCTAAAATTAAGCCAAAGTATGATAGTCTAATTTTCCTGAGCATGAAATAATTTTTTTCTTGAGTACGCTAATCCTTTAGAGATTATACAACTCCAAAGAATCTTTTTTGCAGATGGGCAGTGGGGAGATTTTTCAGTTATTAGCTACTGAAGGCAATTAGTGTCTATTACCTATTGCCGATGTACTCGCAATTTCTCAATTAATTGAGATAATTTCTGGTCAGAAGCGGCAGTAATAAAGTCTAATTTAAACTTTTGTCCCTGACTGAGATATTCTGCATAACTAGACCGAAGAAAAGGACGAAACTTTTCATTATCAGCAATATAAACTTCAAAAAAAGAGACCAATAAAGCTCCCGCATAATTCTCGATTAAATTTTGATCGGGTAAAGTGATATTGACCACAGACTCGAGGGTTTTTTGCATTCCTGCATCCAATTCTGTAAAATTTACATGAGCTTGTCCCTCCACCATGGCCAGATATTTATCCGGCGTTTTTAACCAAGTAAAAGGAATGGCCTGTTCAAAAATCGGATTAGCTGCTGGGTCATAACTTCCGGAACCTAAGAGGACAGGAATCGAGATTTTACTTAAACCTTTTTCCCCAAAAATACTGCGGTTAACGGGATTAGCTGCAAAGACAGCCGTGACTCGTTCATCGCGAAAATTATAGACCTGTCTAGGCAATTCTAGGGCGCGACATTCCAGTAAAATAGCGATATTAATCCCGGAATAAGGACGATTACAATCTTGGGCGAGATTATCAAAATCAATTTGTGCGCCGGCAACAGCTAGAGATGTATAACCCCCGAAGGAATGACCCGCTACTCCCACATTAGTGAGGTTAAGTTTACCTTGAAATTGACTAGCATTTCGTCTGGCTAATTCATCGATGACAAAGCTAATATCTTTGGGTCGATTAATAAACTCATTGCCATCAAAAATATTGCGATAATACCCCCCTAACATTCCTTGTAGGTATTGGGTATCACTGCCGGGGTGTTGCGGTGCCGCTACTAAAAATCCGTAGGAAGCTAGATGTTCAATTGCTTGGGCATAATCTTCTGGTCGCGAGGCTAATCCGTGGGAAAAAATAATTACAGGTGTTTTGCCTTCTCGGAAAGTTTGCGGGATATAAACATTCACATATAAACTGCGATTGCGACTGCTATCGGTTAGGTTCCAAACTTCTTTTTTTACCTGAAAGCTACCGCGCTGACGCAAATCGGGTAAACTGGCATAATTAATCGCTGGTTTAACGGCAGCGGCTTCCTCGGCTGTCCAGAGGCGCATATCTTTGATAAATATTTCCGCCACATAAACCGCATAATCGATGGTTTTAGCTAATCCGAGGATTTCTTCCCCCTGTAACTGTATATTATTGGGGAATTTTTTCAGGACATTTAAAAGGGTTAATCCCCCCGGATCGAAAGCGGCACTAACAATCGCACCCCGCAGGGCATATTTACCATTAATTCCCCCTTCAATGGTGATGCCTTTGCCCAAACGAGAGAGCATATCAGCACCCATCACACTATTAAAAAAACGAGATAGTAAAATAGGATCGATGTCAATTTTTGTTAATAAAGCTTCACGAAACTGCTCTCTTGCTTCGGGAGTTGCTCTGGCAAGAAATCTTTTTAAATTAGCATCAATCTTTCCTCCTTTAGCAAAATTTTCTAGGGATGCTACCGATACAGAAAAGACGAGGGGAGTATAGACAAATTCAATTTCTTCAGCGGCTTTTAGGGGTAAAGCGGTCATACCCACAGCGAAAAGACCTAGGAGGAAAGCTCGCAGCCGACGGGTGGAATTATTTCTGGGAAAACGATTTTGTAAACGGGGGATAATCATGGGATTTTTAGTTAGGGTAGATGACAATAAGTGAACTACTCTCAAGGTCGTTGAGAGCTTCCTATTTCACGGGGGATTGCCTCAAGACGGACTTACGCCCAGATTTTGGTCTTATATCCCCTCTATAGGCAGTATCGCTAGTTCCTAACGACAATATCCGTAAGCTTTCATCTCGAATATTTATTGCCGCATTTATGTCACGATCATGGATTGTTTTGCAATGCTCACAAGTCCATATTCTAACATCAAGGGATAAACTACCCACTTGATTCAGACAGACATGACAAGTTTTATAACTAGGGAAAAACCTATCAACTTCGATATAAGTTTTTCCTTCCCATTCTGCCTTGTATTTAAGCATTGTACAAAACATTCCCCAACTACAATCACTAATAGCCTTAGCTAAATTATGATTGCGTACCATGGCTTTAACATTGAGATTTTCTACCGCAATAACTTGGTTTTCGTTAACTATCTTACGGGATAGCTTGTGGAGAAAATCCTCACGACATCTTGAGATTTTAGAGTGAACTTTAGCTACTTTACGTCTAGCTTTTTGACGGTTGTTACTTCCCTTCTTTTTACGCGATAGCTTTTGTTGTTTCCGTTTTAGATTACGTTGATGTTTGGCTAAATGTTTAGGATTATCATATTTACTACCATTGCTGGTAATAGCAAAATGATTCAGTCCTAAATCAATTCCTATCGCTTTTCCATCTATCCCCCCGCCTTCGGCACCCCCCTTATCAAGGGTAGATCCCCCCGCCTTCGGCACCCCCCTTATCAAGGGGGGCAGGGGGGATTGTCCGTCATCAACTAAAATGGAAGCGTAGTATTTACCGTCTGGGTTTTTTGAGATAGTAACGGTTTTAATTGTTCCTGCAAATTCCCGATGACGAACACAATAAACCAATCCAACTTTACCCGGTAATTTGAGGTAGTCACCTTCAAATTTGACATTAGCTGGATAGCTAATTGATTGTTTACCATGTTTGGATTTGAATCTTGGTAATCTAGCTCGTTTCTCAAAGAAATTTTGATAAGCTTGGGATAAGTTCAAAGCAACAACCTGTAAACACTGAGAATAAGCATCTGTCAACCACTCATAAGCTTTTTTGAGACTAGGCAATAGTCCCTGAATATAGTTTCTTGTCAGTCCTTTTCCTGTGGTTTTATAGGTTTCTTGGCATAAATTCAGGGAATAATTCCAAAACCAACGACAACAACCAAAGCTTTTTGCTAAGGCTATTTCTTGCTCGGTATTAGGCTTAAGTCTGAATTTGTACGCTTTGTACATAAGAGTTATCAAGAAACTATAACTATGATAACATAGTTTTTGAGGAATTGTCTATGTGTTGGTCAGCATTCATGAGGGGAACCCTGGGGCGAATTACTTGGGCCCTTTAAAAGCCCCGTCCCATCGCGCTAAGCGCGAGGGATGAATGCTGACACTAAGTTAAAAGTGAAAAGTGGCGGCGAGAAAGGGTCCGTTAAAGTTTTGCGTAAAACCGAACGCGTTATCGCCACTACCGTTTTTATACTCGATCCCGTAGAAACGATAGGCGAATTGCAGGGAAATTTGGCGATTCACCCAGCAATCGACTCCAAACAGGAGGTTCCAGCTTAGATCTGTATCGCCGGCCAGCCCGAAACCGGAAGCGTCTCCCCGAATCCATAAAGTGATCGGATCGGACACCTGTACCCCAAATTTACCGCCGAGGAGCGGTTCAAACCAAGTTCTCCCCTGACTGAAGGTTTGTTGGAAAGTTTGGCTGAAGTTGACGAGGGGACTGGATAGTTGTACGGTAAGCGTTTGCTCGATATCGATACTAATACTATTGAGACGAAGGCCCGCATAGGGCTGGAACCAAATTAAGGGAAAAGAGCGATTAGAGGGTTTTTCGGGCAGTTCGTGGCTGATCGGAGCGCCGATATGGTAACTGACGGCGAAATCGTAGATGCCCTGATCGAATTGTAGGTTTGTTTCCGAATCCGCTTCGAGTTGCTGTAATTGGCGATTGTCGGCGAATTCTTGTACCTGTTGCATTGTTTGTTCTAGTTGTTCGAGCGATTCTCGGGCGTTCTGAATTTCTTGTTCGAGTCGTTGCAGGGGTTCGCTATCTTTTAACCCCCGTAACTCTTGGAGTTTCGCTTGCAGTTGTTGCAGGGGTTCGCTATCTTTTAACTGCTGTAGCTCCTGAACTTTTGCTTGCAATTGTTGGAGGATTTCGCTATCTTTAGTCTGCCGCAACTCCTCAATCTTCCCTTGTAGTTGTTGTAGGGGTTCCCTATCTTTTAGCTCCCGTAACTCTTGAATCTTCGCTTGCAGTTGTTGCAGGGGTTCGCTATCTTTTAACCCCCGCAATTCTTGAATTTTTTCCTGCCCTCTAGCCAGTGCTTCCTGTATTTGCGAGAGCTTTTCTTGAAAATCCTTTAAATTTCCTAGCCGATCGCTAAAGGCAGGATCGCGGGGTAATTCTGCTATTTTCTGCTCTAAATCCCGGAGATCTCGAATATCGATATTATCCCGAATCTCACCTATATCCACGTCGGGGAGAGTCTGAATTTTTACGACCATTTCTTGTAAAGTATTCTGGCGTTCGGCCAATTGTCCTTGAAGGCTGTCAAGAGCCTGTTTAAATTCGTTTAAGCGCTCGGCTTTTCGCTCGACCTCTTGCTGCACCTCCTGTCGAATTTCTGCGAGGGTCGTCTTCAGTTCCTGCGCCTGCTCGATTTTCGGAACGATCTCTTGCTGAAAACGTTGCCGAGCGTTATTGATCGCCGTTTCCAGTTCCTGTAACTGTTCCTCCCGAAGGGCGACTTCCTGCCGTATCTGATCGCGCACTTCTTCGGCCGCCGCTGGTAATTGGCTTAATTGTTCGGTTTTTAGGGCGATATCCTGTCGTAACGCTCGAATTTTGTCTCCTGCCTCTTGAAAGCTCCCCTCTTCTTTTAATCCTTGTATCCGATCGACCGACTGGGAGATGCCTTCGAGTCCATTGATCGCTTTTTGAATTCTCTGGCTGGCATCCCGACTCAGCAACCAATTCAAGGAGTCGATAAAATTCGGCTGTCGAACCCTTGTCTTCTGCCGGTCGATCACGTTTCTCAAGCTGGCGTAATAACCGTCGAAAATCAAACCGAAACGACCGTTCCAGGCTTCCACGCGCGCGCTACCCGTCACCCGGAGCGATTGTAACACTTCCCCGAGATCGAGATGATAGCTGACGGTACGTCCCCGGGCTGTTGCGGTTCCGTAGGTACTGATCGGAATGGTCGCGTAGGGCTGAAATTTAATCTGCCAACCTCGATCCTCTTGGCCCTGGGGAGCGGGATTTTCCGGTGCGATCGGGGTCGCAGCCGGGGTGGGTTCTGTGAGGGGAGAGGCTGGCAAAACGGGCGCTCCTACTCCCGCCAGCTCCTTGGCACAGGCACTGTCCGGTAATTCCTCGGTTCGGGTTTCCCCCTCGAATAGCAAGGGGGCGACCCTATTGGTCAAGGGGGTAAAACCCTCGCAGAAGGAAGGGGCAACGGTCACGGGAGCGATCGCTTTCCCGTCATCTATCGCTTCGGCAAGAACACTGGGGACGGGAAACGATAAACCGAACAAAGTCCAGATCAGCAGGCGGCATGGCGAGAATCCCATAATTTTTCACTCCTCACTATTAAAAAAACGATCTAGCGGTAGCAGCCGACAACGGTTACCGTGTAGGTCTTGCCGAAATGGTTGACACCACCGATAAAAAGATTGACTTGATAGGGTTCATCGTTGGGTTCCGGTGTGGCGGTAATAGTCAGGGGTTTACCCGGGTCGATCCGTACATCTTGTTGGTTAAAAAACTGTCCCGTGGTTTGATCGCTGTACTTGAGGTACATCTGGATATCGAAGGAACCACCCTCATCCGAGGATATAGTGGCCACGAATTTTTGCCAGCTGCGATCGCTCGGAACCGCCCAATCGGTATTCCAGTTATTGCGAGTGATATCGACACCGAACACACTGGGAACGGTCGGTTGAGAAACGGTCTTGGTTACTTGGTTTCCTTGACCACCGATCAAAGGTATCGGGACGCAGGTTTCTGAGGCACTAAGGGGCCAATTTAAGGCAAGGGCAAGCGATAAAGTGCCGAGCCAAGTAGGACGAAAAATCATGAGCAAAACCTCGATATTTTCCTGTTAAAATCGATAGATTAATCTGGGAGATTTTGATTCTAGATTATTGAGGATTTCTGAATATACTATCTCTACCATGATAGTATATTAAAATTGTTTTTATGTCAAGATATAAGCCATTAATAAAAAAAAACAATATAGCGTTTTTCAGTCTGCTGAGGTACAAAAGTTATGGGTTTTAGGCAAAAGGCAAGAGGCAGAAGGCAAAAGGGAAGAAAAATAGGTGTACCTCACTAGCTTAGGAAACGCTGAAAATAATCCGATAGGGTTTTTGACTGGGATAAATTGCTAATTATTGCGAATGTGAATATCTTGCTGCGGGAAGGGAATCTCGATACCCTGTTGAGTAAAACTATCAAGAATAGCACAATTAATATCACTAATGACTCGCTTTTTTCTATTAACATCATCCAACCAGAACTTTAATTCAAAGTTTAAACTAGAATGATCAAAATTAAGAAAAAAAGCTACTGGTTGCGGGTTTTTAAGTATATGAGGATGTTGGTCAGCAATGTCTAGCAATAAATTCATCACCTGTTGGGCGTTAGAATTATAACCAACTCCGATAACAATTGAACAATAAATCAAGTTATCACTACCCGTGTAGGTGGTGACATCCTCAGTAAAAAACTTTTGATTGGGAATAATTTTTTCGGAATTGTCTGTAAGAATTTGCACTGTTGTCGCTCGAATACCTAGCTTTTTTACCTGAGAAGTCTGTCCTTCAATATTAATGATATCACCGGGTTTGAGAACTTTTTCAAATAATAGTAAAATACCGCTAATGAAATTACTTACCACTTGCTGCATACCGAAACCAATACCCACCGATAAACCGCCAGTAATTGCCGCTATTGCCGTTGCATTAACTCCCACATAACCCAAGATGATAATAAAACCTAAGACAATGAAAAAATAACGTCCTAACAGTAAAGTTGCTTCAATTTCACCGCGACTCGCTTGCTGATTTAAATTAGTAATGCTCAGAATTATACTCTCTATAAGAACAACAATAATTACCAGAAAATAGGGAGCTATTATCAAAATAAATATGCTTCTCAATGTGATCGGACTATTGAATAAATTGAAGGGAGATACTTGGGCAATTTCTTGAATATTATTGTAAACACCAATAATATTTCTCAGGAGGAATAATACCAATAAAGGTGCTAAAAGCCGACCATGATAATATTTAATTGTTTTGACGGAAAACTTGGCGTATAATCCAGCTAATAAACAACGATAAATCAAATAAAAAAATATTAATTGTATGGATAAATTAATCATTCCTCTTGTCCAGTTTTGACTGAAAAAAATTAGATACTTTAAGTTAAGTAAAATTAGACTAATAACTGGGAAATTAAGAAACTGTATCAGGATAGCAAAATATTGACGGAGGGTTAATTTTTTATCACTATGGATAAAACTGGTGACGGGAGGAAATCTTTTTTCCAAGTAAGACCATAACCATTTTGATAATAACCAAGCAAGAATTAAAGAAAGAAAAATGATCGTTAATTGACTTTGAACATTTCTGCGTCCTAAAAATAATAATTGGTTAGCAATTATTTCCGAAAGAGAGGGAATATTGTTGTTCATAATTAATTTATTTTCCTGACTTCCTGATCGAGACCTGATTGAATATAAAGTGTCAGTTTTTGGGCTGCTGCTGAGGAAGATATTTCACCAGCGATCGCTCTTTCATACCAAAATTCTCCTTCTTCTAAAATTTTATTCAACTTTTCCCAATCATCCAGAGGAACTGCCACGGCATTTTGAGATTGTTGTAATAATACCGATTCAATCGGTAGTAAATTTCCTTCGATCTGCACCCGTCGATTAGTGGGAATAAAACTTTCTGTTTGGATGATTGCTTGTAATTGTTGTTCGGGATTGGTGAGAAATTTTCCTAAAGCTAATCCCAAACTATTTTCATTATCACTATTATTGCGATTAAATACCATCACCCGTGTATAGAGAATTGGTGCTGCTTTACCTTGAGTTTCTTGGGGAAGTAAAGCGACTCTGAGATCATCTTGTAGGCTGTTTTTTAAATCGGCAATTTCAACAGAATTACACACATAATAGGTTAAGCGGCCTCTAGCAAAAGCATCATGAAGTAATTCCCGTTGACGATTGAGGATAAAATTAGGCTGTGACGAGGCAAATTTTAGCCATTCTAGCCATTTTGCCCAACCATCTAGGCGAGGTTGCAGCCGACCCTGATCATCCCACAAATAGCCGCCAAAAATTGCCATTCCCCAAAAAGTATCTTCAAAAGAGGACACCATCCCCACAGAATAGCCTTTGCGCGCACGTTCCACTAATCCCCCTAAACTGGTGGGAGGTTGCTTCAGTAGCGGATCGGGACTAACTTGTAATTTTTTTTGATTATAACACAGTACATTGGTACGAGAACCTAAGGGAATACCATAGATTTTTCCTTGATAGCTAACTTGTTTCAGCGTCGGGGGATAATAAATAGATAAATCTAGATTGTTCTGGTCAATTTCCTCCAGTACTCCTTGGGATACTAATCTGGGTATATTTCTCGAAAAAATTAGAATAACACTCGCACCCAATCCGCTTTGAGATTGTTTAAAAAAACGTTCGGGTATCTCATCGATAGTAATAGCTTGTTCAAGAATTGTCACTTGCGGATTTAATTTTTCAAACTCTTGCAAACCGAGACCTACTACTTCAGTTAAATTGCCCTCTTCTGGATACCAAACCAAAAGGGTTCCTTGCCGTTGCTCCGATGATTGGTTAGGAAGATCACTAAAACAAGCATAAAGAAAAATTGGCATCAGGATAAAAAGCAATAGGAGCGATATAATTCCCCTTATTTTTTTACTTCTCCAAACAGTTTTAACTCTGAGCCTTAGAAATTGCATCGCTCGTGATCCTTCAACAATCTTGCCATCTATTCATAGTACATGAAAAGGTGACTAATAATCTTGATCAGAAAAATAATTAACATGATTTTTTGTCAAGAGCCACCAGTATAGCAACAACCCCAGTTACTATCGGCTGCCATAATAGAATTAGTCCAAAACGCCCTGCAAGAACTACAAAATCTAGAGGAGGAAAACACTCCATGACCCATCACTACAGCATCACCATTCAATGGTCAGATGAAGACCAAAAATTTATCGCCCATCTACCTGAGTTTGGACCCTATACTCCTACCCATGGTGAAACCTACAATGCAGCCCTACAAAATGCCCTTGAAGTTCTATATCTCCTTATCGAAGACTACAGTGCACGGGGCAAATCTCTCCCACATCCCCAGGCTATTTCCCCATAGCTCAAATATCCTCTATTACATTTCAGTCAGAACCGACAACCCCGAAATAAATGATGAAAACGTCAGCCAATAAGTAATTTTTGCTTTATTATGAGAGTAATCCCCTAAACCGTTAAAGGCGTAAGGCTTACGCTGAACAGAGAATCTCTCAACCCAAACCCTGAAGGAGTTAAAGATGACTGACCCTTTAACCGCGAGTGTACTGGTAACTCTGGCAATCCAAGAGTTCATTAAATCAGGTACAGGAGATTTAGCCAAACGCTTTACGGCGGAGGCTGTGGCGAAAATTCCTGTATTGTGGAGAAAGGAAAATCGGTCAAGGTCAATGAAGCATTGGCGGTTCTTCGTTACTTGGTATGGTTCGATAGGGGGGCATAAATCGACTAAATCCTTATCTGGCAAGAGACTTAATTGATTAGTTCGCTCTAGATAAAAAACAATTGACAAAAAATAACAATTACCGAAGAGCCGCATTGGCTAAATTGGAAAGTGGAGACAGTACGGACATTGAAACTATTACCAAAAAGTTGGATATAATTTTGGCTGAAGATCCTCTTTTTGCTGAGGAGTTACGAATTTTAGGACAGGAAATTCAAGCAGGGGAAATCAGCCAAGTTGGTTTAGATGACTTTGAAGCGGGAGAACTAGATGCTGAAATTGATCAAACAGTGAAAGGAAAAACAACGACTAAAACAGAACAAATTGGCACAAAAGGGGTAAGGGTTACAGGAAAAGCGACTATTAAAATTAACCAAAACATTGATTAGGAGACAAAAATGTTAGAAGATCAAGCTCAAGCACTCAAGCCTATTGTTAAAGAGGTTCTGCATGAATTATTATTGCAGGAACGGGAAACTTTAACAGATGTAATTTATGAAGTGATAGAGGATATGGTTCTAACCAAAGCAATAGAAGAAGGTCTTGATGATGAAAATGTCAGTCGAGAAGAAATTTTTGGGTTACATCGAGTAAGTTTATGACTACGAAGATTCGGGATGTCATTAAATTATTAGAAAAAGATGGCTGGTTTCTCGTTAATACAGTCGGTAGTCATCGCCAATATGAGCATCCAACAAAAAGGGGAAAGGTGACTGTTGCTGGCAAATTAAGTGATGATGTTCGTAAAGGAACTTTAGCTAGTATTCTTAAACAAGCAGGGTTAAAATGATCGACAAATATCTAATTGTTCTCGAAAAAAGTGAGACGGGATTTTCAGCTTATTCACCCGATGTATTGGGTTGTGTAGCAACAGGTGCGACTCTAGAAGAAACAACGGAGCAAATGCGATCAGCTTTGGCTTTGCATTTGGCAGATGTTGAAAACTTGCCCGAACCGCGAGGGATTGATGCCTATTTAGAAGCTTTGCGAGATTCGGAAGGAGAAGCATTTTTTCTAACTCATATTCCCATAGATCAAGTGTTAGTTAAATCTTAGTTTTATTAAGGAAAATGAACGATAAACTTAAGCAAACTGGAATTAAAGCTTTTACTTTAATATGATCAAAGATCAGGTACAGGAACCGGAAGCCTGTTCCACGGGGTAGGCATTTTGTTATTTCACAGGCTATAATCTTATTAAAGATAAAACACAAGAACCAGAAGCCTGTTACACTATACTTTAGACGTTCATAATCTGAGATTTATTAAACTTCTGAAATCGTAGAGTCAGCAAGGAATCCAGTTCTTTTTTATGTTTCAAATGGGCATCATTCAAACATTCATAAA
>VYLJ01000097.1_pt1 | contig 29316 bp, 29 predicted proteins | sample 5114331 | NCBI WGS metagenome assembly VYLJ01 (sample SAMN12291791, study PRJNA351875) | freshwater metagenome | isolation source: freshwater lake | place: USA: Michigan, MSU2 Lake | collected 2011-08-16
CACCCCACTCCCCACACCCCACACCCCACTCCCCACTCCCCACTCCCCACTTCCCACTTCCCCACATCCCCAACCCCATCAACTGTGGTAAAATGCCCTATGGCTCAAAACATTAGAGATAGAAGCACTCCACCATGATTCGAGATATCTTCATGCCCGCGCTCAGTTCCACCATGACCGAAGGAAAAATAGTTTCTTGGGTGAAGTCCCCCGGGGAAAAAGTCAGCAAAGGGGAAACGGTGTTAGTGGTCGAATCCGACAAAGCCGACATGGACGTGGAATCGTTTTATGATGGCTATCTCGCTGTAATTTTAGTCGAAGCTGGCCAGGAAGCACCCGTGGGGGAAGCGATCGCCTATATCGCCGAAACTGAAGCGGAAATTGAACTGGCCAAAGCTCAGGGAAAAACCGCCACAGCTGCCCCTAGCAAGCCCGTAGAGACCCCAGAAATCGCTCCGCCTCCCGTTTCGATCCCCGTCGCCGCCGTTAAAGATAATGGCCGTTTAGTCGCCTCTCCCAGGGCCAAAAAACTGGCTAAAGAATTAAAGGTGGATCTGAAAACCCTAGTGGGTAGCGGTCCCCACGGACGAATTACCGCCGAAGACGTAGAAAAAGCGACAGGAAAAGTCAGCACCGCCCCCGCTCCCGTCATTACTCCCCCACAACCCGTCAGCGTGCCTGTGGCGGCTCCTAAAGCCCCGATTCCGGGCAGCGCCCCGGTCGGTCGGACTGTTCCCCTCACCACTCTGCAAAAAGCCGTTGCCCAGAATATGTCGGTTAGCCTACAGGTTCCCACCTTCCAAGTGGGCTACACTATCACCACCGACCCACTGGATCAACTCTATCAACAGCTAAAATCCAAGGGTGTCACCATGACGGCCCTGTTAGCAAAAGCGGTAGCCAACACCCTCGCTAAACATCCTATAGTTAATTCCAGCTATAGCGATGCAGGAATTCAATACCACGGGGCGATTAACGTCGCTGTCGCCGTAGCTATGCCCGATGGTGGCTTAATTACGCCGGTTTTGCGCTCTGCTAACCAGATGGATATCTATTCCCTCTCCCGCAGTTGGAAAGATTTAGTCGATCGCGCTCGCAGTAAACAACTGCAACCAGAAGAATACAATAGCGGTACTTTTACCATTTCTAATCTGGGAATGTTCGGAGTCGATCGCTTTACCGCTATCTTACCCCCCAACCAAGGTGCGATCCTGGCCGTGGGTGCTTCCCGTCCCCAAATCGTCGTCCACAATAATGGTTTATTCGGAGTGCAAAAACAGATGACGGTTAATCTCACCAGTGACCACCGAGTCATCTACGGGGCCGATGCTGCCTCCTTTCTGCAAGACTTGGCTAAACTGATCGAAACTGAGGTGCAGTCCTTAACTATGTAATCAGAATCTAGACAGCAGGAGCCAAGGGAGTTTCTCTCTAGCTCCTGCTTTGTTGTTACTAAAAAAATGTAAAGAATTAGCTAAAATGGGTTTAACCTTATCTATCACCCGAAACTATCGCCCAAACAAGGCCAAAAAAAGTGTTAATCTCAGGGAACTTTAAGATATAAGCTAATATCGGTAAATTAACCCTCAATCTCGCCCTATATATTAAGCCTACAATAATTCGTATTCCCACGACCTAACGCCTACCCATAGGAAAAAATGATCACAGAGAATAGTCGCTTACGTTCAGAATTTTTAAATACACAGGTTATCACTCGCAATACAGGCAAAAAACTCGGCGTTGTTAAAGATATCCTAGTAGATATCGATCAACGAGAAGTGGTTGCCCTGGGACTCCGCGATAATATCCTCTCCCTGTCGGGAATGCCTCAATATATGTATTTATCGAGCATCAGTCAGACGGGAGACGTGGTTCTCGTTGAAGATGATAACGTCTTGGAATCCGTCGATATCGATGCTTATACTCCCTTAATCGGTAGTGAAGTGATCACGGAAACCGGCGAACCTTTAGGCAAAGTCCGCGATTATCAATTTGATCCCCTTAGTGGTCAATTACATTCCATTATCATCGCTTCCCTGGGATTGCCTCTTATCCCCGAACAATTGATCAGTACCTACGAAATTGCCATTGAAGAAGTGGTTAGCAGCGGTCCGAATCGCTTAATTGTCTTTGAAGGGGCCGAAGAACGTCTCACGCAGGTTAGTGTGGGGGTTTTGGAACGTTTGGGTATTGGTCGTCCCCCCTGGGAAAGAGAAGAGGAAGAAGCTTATTATACCCCCGCTGCTCGCCCAGAAAATCAGTTAGGTACGGGTATTCCCCTCCGCACTCCTGTGGAGGCCGCTAAACCCGTGGAAGAACGCTGGAACGAGGACGAATGGGAAAAAGAACCCCTGCGCGCCACTCCCCCACCGCCAAAACGGGCCGAAGCTCGTTATTATGAGGAAGAATACGAGGAAGAAGAAGATAACTGGGGAGAAGCTCGCTCAGAACGCGCAGAAAGCTTTTCTCGTCCTCAGTACGACGATTACGAAGATAAGGCCGAGGATGATATGTGGGATGATGACGTGGAACCAGATTACAATCCCCCCCGCATCAATATCACCGAGAAGAAAAAGGAAAGAATCCCCGAATACGAAGACGGTTAATCTTTGACAGTCCCCCTATCCATTAGTTACATCTTTCTTAACATAAAATTTGACAAAAAGAGGAAAGTGTGCTAGGTGGCTCAAGGGGGTTCTCTGGGGGGACTAATTTGATCAGATGGTTTCCCAGTCTGGCTGATATTATTTAACCTTTAATCAAGGCTATCACTGGGGCCACCAATCTTCGATCACCTGCGCGATAGTATAGGGACAAAACTCTGGAAAAACGCTAAGGAATAAACCTGTTTGTCTGGCGGCTTCTCGACGCGCTCTGGTGTATTCCTTGTCCAAAATTTGCGCGGGATAACCGCGTAAACTGGGACTATCCTCTAATTTGCGACGAATTTGCGATCGCCGATCATTGATGGAATCCAGCCAACGACCAAGCTCACCGAACGCAGATAACCTTTGCAACTCACCGACTAACTTTCTGCGTTCCGGTGCAGCAACTTGTTAGTCATCAACAATCACCTCATCGCTCGATACGCTCAAGCTCTTCACGAACAACTCTGCGTAAAGTTTCCTCTAAAGGCTCACGACTTTGCTGAATATACTGGCGCAAAGCTTCATTGATCAAGGTTTGGTAGTTCCCTCCGCCTGCAATATGAACTTGTTCCCGAAACCAAGCTAAAACCTCATCATCCAACCGAATTGTAATGCGACTTTTTCCAGGTGGCGTTGGCTCGATCGCCCCTCGTTTACCCTGACTAAAATCATATTCTGCGTCCATGATTATCCCTCTTCATACTGCTGCCGTTCTTGACGAGTTGCTTTGCGGGCAGAGATAAACCGGATCTCATCGCCTCGCATCGTATAGACAACCACCAAAACTCTACCAAACACATCAACACCGATTGTGACAAACCGTTCTTCATCAAACCGTTCGTCTGGAATCGTAATTGCCAGATCGTCGGAGAAAACGGATACTGCATCAGCAAAGTCAATACCATGCTTGCGAAGATTGGCTGCTGCCTTAGCTCTATTCCATTGGTAAGCCATCTCAATTATAGTATGCACACCTGTACATACTACCAGGAACTAATCAGGGTCGATAGGTCGAGGTGTTTTGGGTGAGATCGCGCTTTTGGTCAGTGTTGATAGAGAAAAGTAATGCTGGGTTTCCTGCCGTCAACCCAGCCTACGGCTGTGGGATTTATTTAGGGTTTGCGGCAAAAAGTTTTTCGGTGGGGGTTGGGGCTTGGGGGTTGGGGGATGGGGGATGGGGGATGGGTTTTACCGATTTTCAGGTGGTCAACTACCTAATTTTCAGGGAAAAAGTACCTGAATTTTACCCCCGATCACTCCCAGGTCCGGCACTTTTTGAGGGAAAAAAAGTCTAAAAGCCTTATCCAACAAGGTTTTTAGATTTATTCAGCAAGCCCCAAATAGCGATCGCTATTTGGGGATAGAATGTGCATGGCGCGTTCCTTAAAATCGATCACTGGAGCAGTAGGAGTCACATCAGGGAACGCACCCTACAAGATCGGAGATCTGAGTCCACAAGAGCGGCATCGCACTTAGACTCACAGTTTCAATCAATGTGCATGGTGCGTTCCCCAAAATCGATCGCTGGAGCGGTAGGACTTGCATTAGGGAACGCACCCTACAAGATTCCTACACAAATAGTAGCGTATGCCGCCGTTCCGCGTGCAAGCGCTTGTTAGACAAATGAATGAAACAAAATTTTCACGGCTTCTCCTAATGAAATCTTAACGATATCCATAGATAATGATAGCCCTTTCTCTTTTACCAATGATTTTGCTTTATTCCATACAGTATCACTCCGTGCTTTATCTAAGAATTCATGCCCTTCCCATGTAATACGATTAATAATCACTAAATCTGGAATATCTGTTTTATGAGTGCTTGGATAATGGACATTTCCGTGTAATAAACCTGCTTCAATTAATAAGGCTTTGTGATAATTGACCTCATTACCTGAATAAGACGACAAATCAACCTCTATCTCTTTTTCAAGATCGAGGAGTATTAAGCGAATCAAGTCTATATTTCTTCGCATAAACTTACCTTACTATTCATAAAAAAGAAAACACTACATTTAAATTCATCAGTTTGTTTTGACTTTGATATAGGTAAGCTAAACGGCTTTTACTTCGGATCACCGATATAGACTCCAAAAGGGTTATAGCTGTTGGATCATGCAGGTTAAGCGCCGTTTAGCTTATAAGTAGGGTTATCAAACTGCTGAACTGACGAATAGGAACCGGAAGTATCAACTTGGGAAGGAGGAAGATTGACAGTTATCCAATCGGCTTTCCCCTCCATAAATACGATTTCAATTTCGCCATTTTTATAAATCCGTTTTTCACATGGGCAAGGGGTACGACTTGGATTTACTGTTTCTGTTGAGGTCGGTGAACCAAGAACTTTCGCAACTACATCAGGTGTATTTCCTGCAATGTCGCTGATTTTAATAGCTGGTAATGCTTGGCTAGAAGATATGGGAACTGAAGGAGATGACTGCTCTACAACGTCAGGGGTAGAGTTACCACATCCAGTCAAAAGAATTAAAGAAACAAACGTTAAAAGTCTAAACTTCATGAATAGCTTCTCTATGGTATTACCAAGCCTAGCATTAAGATTTCGCTGGTTGATATTAGGTCTAACTACATATTATACGAAAACTTTCTGCATAACACTCTCCAGAGCAACGATATAGGTCAACTTTCTGTATATTACCCCGTCCTACAACATATATACTAATTTGTCAATAGGTAGTAATATTTAATCTGCTTATACTTCGAGTTTTGGTCTGAAAATGGGCGCTCAATCCCACATTCCGCACCCTCAACTGTCACATAATACTAAATCCGTTGAGTAACGCACAGAAAACGGGTTTCTCGGAGAAACCGGTTTTCTGCTCATGCACTCATGCAAAAAGGGAGAATAAATAATCAGTCTTTAATAACCGGATTTAGGATTATTTAACCTTTAATCAAGGCTATCACCGGGCAACCAATCTTCTATCACCTGCGCGATAGTATAGGGACAAAACTCTGGAAAAATGCTAAGGATTAAACCTGTTTGTCTGGCGGCTTCTCGACGCGCTCTGGTATATTCCTTGTCCAAAATTTGCGCGGGATAACTGCGTAAACTGGGACTATCCTCTAATTTACGACGAATTTGCGATCGCCCATCATTGATGGAATCCAGCCAACTATCGGAGCGCCTTTGGGGTTGATATTGCCACTTGAGGAGATGAATCAAAATTCGCTCCATTTGAGAACCAATCGCACTGCGTTCACTTTTCCCCAAATCCTCAATTTCCTCGATTAAATGCTCCCAGTCAATGGCATCCCAGCGTTGTTCCCGCAAAAGTTGAGCCGTATCCTGGGCCCAGAGAATTAAATCGCAATCGTAGGTGGTTGGCATAACCGGTTCCCCGTTTTTCAAGCTTTTCTGGTGGTATTGTGGGGCTAATTCTGTTAAGTTAACGATCCAGCGTTTTCTTAATGATAACTGATTACCGTTCGCTTACAGCCCCTTCCGCAGTTCTAGAGTTTCCCAAAACCAGAGACCTTGCGCCTCACCATTAACAAAAATATAGGGTTACAACATATATACTAATTTGTCAATAGGTAGTAATATTTAATCTACTTATACTTCGAGTTTTGACCTGAAAATGGGCGATCAATAGAGCAGCAATTATTCTAGGTTGGGTTGACCCAAGGAAACCCAACAAAGAGTAACCTTTGGGGTGGTTGGGTTTCGCTTTTTCCAGCGAATTGAGCTATTTTCGCCCCAGTATTGTTTCGCTCAACCCAACCTTGCACGTGGACGGCGGGGGATTCTCCCCGCCCCAGCCGTAGGGTGCGTTCCCTAATGCAACTTTTACTGCTCCAGCGATCGATTTTGGGGAACGCACCATGCACATTGATTGAAACTGTGAGTCTAAGTGCGATGCCGCTCTTGTGGGCCCAGTTGGGGAATGTTAGCGAAGATTGCCAATGTTTAGGTTAAAATAGAGGGGCAAAAGTTGCAACGGGGTCAGGACAATGACAGTTAATCAACTCCGCTACAGCAAAGAAGAATTCGCCCGACGTGGTAATGAGATTTATCAATCTCAGGTGCGCCCCCAAGTCGAGGAAGGCAATCATGGGAAGATTGTAGCCATAGATATTGAAACAGGTGCTTTTGAGCTTGCCAATGACACAATAACTGCTTCTAATCGATTGCTTGAACGAAACCCTGATGCTCAAATCTGGCGTGTCCGAATTGGACATAAAGGCGTTCACCGCTTTGGCTTAGGTCGTCTGCTTTAACTTTATGATGAACGGAATTGTTGATCAAAACTGCGAGGCAAGGCTTAGGTTAGTCGTAAGCAATGAAAGTAAACAGAGGCAAGTAATTGATGCTGTTATTGATACAGGGTTCACAGGCTTTTTGACCTTACCTCTGACAGTAATCAACAGCCTCAACTTACGGTTGTATAGCCGTGAAGAGGGAACATTAGGGGATGGAAGTACCTGTATCTTTGACGTTTACAGTGGTCTTGTTATTTGGGACGGTGAATATCGGTATATTGATGTTAACGCAGCCGAAACAGAACCTTTGGTCGGTATGAGTTTACTCTACGGCTATCGGATGCAACTTGATGCGATCGAGGGTGGAATAGTCGTAATTCAGTCATTGAACAGTTTAAGCTAATCGGGTGTGGAACGGTCTAACAACGTTAGTGCGATGCCGAAGGCACTGCGTAGCAGGGCGCATCGCTTCGTAGCGACGGTTTTGCACAGATTGGGATAAAATACAGATCTAACCAGCGCATTTCAAATGAGGGAAACTGTTTACATTGAAACTAGCGTGGTTGGTTACTTAACAGCCAGACTCAGCAATAACTTAATCCTCATGGCAAACTTGGGGATTACCCAAGAGTGGTGGGACACACGCCGAGAGCAATTTACGCTTTATATCTGCCAAGTGGTTTTGGACGAAGCCTCGTAGCGGTTGTTAACCCCGCTCATTTTGGGACGCAAATTTTATTTTGGATGCCACAATTCCAGTAATTCGGATACCAATTTTTGAAGTTCAACGACTTCTTTTTCCAAGTTTTGCGATTGATAACCGTGAACTAACTCATTCCTAACAGTGAGTAGTTCTGTGGTTTTATCAAATTGCTCGATAGAAAGTTCACCTTGTGAGTATAGATGCCTTATTAGGGATGATGTTGGGAAACGCTCTATTGGGATTGAAGCTTGTTCTGCTTGTTTACGCATCATGGCTTCAAATATTCCCCAAAACGCTAAGAATGCCCCTTCAATTTCGCCAAGAGAAAGGAGCTTTTCCGCTTTTTCTTTTCTGGTAAATATTTGTTCCCACGAAAGTAAAAGTTTTTCACTTTTTTGCTCTGATTCATTAAGAGAAATATCATCTCCCGTAACCAGCAAAAAGCGCCAACCGTTGTGCTGGGCGATAGTTTCAGCAAGTTCACGAAACTGATCTACTGATACACGGTTGGCGTTGCTCTTTATTTCGATAATATAGCCGTCATTTTCAGATTTCATTGCCAGAAGGTCAGGGCGATATGAACCTAAGTTAAAAGGCAGAGTTTGCCTTTGAGGTTCAATAAAAACCCTATAGCCTTCTTTCTCATACCTTTGAGCGACTCTTCTCATAAGGGCATCGTGAATTTCTTTTGGGCTATTCATATCAAATAATTCTCCAGTGGCTGAGCGTCGGTTATCCTGACATAAACGCATTCTGTACCTGATAATATGCCATCAACAAGTAACACGGGGTGCTTTGCTATATCAAACACACCTGTTAGTGGACGCCGGTGAGATTCTACATCGGATATTAATAAATCGTCATCATAAATTGCCCCAACAAGAGCGTCCTGAATGGGCTTGATAATATTATCAACATCTACAGGATCATCATCGCAAAGGTAAATCAAAGTTAAATGCAACTCGTTGCCGCTATGGGGAGCGCCTGACCAGTCTTTGCAGGCTTCAGCACAGACAAAATTTTTCCATGATTGGAGATTCTTTCGGTTTTTTGTCTGCAAAGAAACTGGGCGTTTAGGTATTAGGAACTCAAACCACATTGAAACTCCAACGTTATTTTAAATACAAAGAAGGGGCTAACTACATATTATAGGTCAACTTTTTGCATAACACTCTCCAGAGTAACGATAGGGGTCAACTTCCTGCATATCACCCCGTCATACAACATATATACTCATTTGTCAATAGGTAGTAATATTTAATCTACTTATACTTCGGGTTTTGGTCTGAAAATGGGCAAGGGGATGACCACGAGCCTAGGGGATTATGCAAGGGTGAACCACTTATCGGCAGGTTTCCAGGCCGCTCGCCAATAACTGATCACTGAAAGAGGGCTAAACTAAAAAGCCGTGCTAAAATCAGCATATCTAGGGTCGCTTGTGTAGGTGATGGATAGGCTATGTTTGAAAGATTTACGGAAAAAGCCATTAAAGTAATCATGCTCGCCCAAGAAGAAGCTCGCCGCCTCGGCCATAACTTCGTGGGAACAGAGCAGATTTTACTAGGACTAATTGGAGAGGGAACGGGAGTTGCCGCCAAAGTCCTCAAGTCCATGGGTGTCAATCTCAGAGATGCGCGCGTGGAGGTGGAGAAAATCATCGGTCGCGGTTCCGGATTCGTAGCCGTGGAAATTCCCTTCACCCCCAGAGCCAAACGAGTTTTAGAACTCTCCCTCGAAGAAGCCCGTCAACTGGGCCATAACTATATTGGCACAGAACACCTCCTTTTAGGACTAATTCGCGAAGGGGAAGGTGTGGCCGCTAGGGTTCTGGAAAATCTCGGCGTGGATCTCTCGAAAGTTCGCACCCAAGTGATCAGAATGTTAGGGGAAACCGCCGAAGTGGCCGCCGGTTCATCTTCCCAAGGTCGCACCAAAACCCCCACTCTTGACGAATTCGGTTCCAATCTCACCCAAATGGCCAGCGAGGGTAAACTCGATCCCGTGGTCGGCCGGCAAAAGGAAATCGAGCGCGTTATCCAAATTCTCGGTCGTCGTACCAAAAATAACCCAGTCCTAATCGGAGAACCAGGGGTAGGTAAAACAGCGATCGCAGAAGGATTAGCCCAACGCATCGCTAACAAGGATATTCCCGACATTCTCGAAGAAAAACGGGTTGTCACCCTCGATATCGGCTTGTTAGTGGCGGGAACCAAATATCGCGGCGAATTTGAGGAACGCCTCAAAAAAATCATGGACGAAATTCGCCAAGCGGGTAACGTCGTCCTTGTTATCGATGAAGTTCATACTCTCATCGGTGCCGGGGCAGCCGAAGGGGCGATCGATGCGGCCAATATTCTCAAACCGGCTTTGGCCCGAGGAGAACTACAATGTATCGGGGCGACGACCTTGGATGAGTACCGCAAACATATCGAACGGGATGCGGCTCTAGAAAGACGTTTTCAACCGGTTATGGTCGGTGAACCCTCCGTAGAAGAAACGATCGAAATTCTCTACGGTCTCCGGGAACGCTACGAACAGCACCACAAACTAAAAATCTTAGATGAGGCCCTGGAAGCGGCGGCGAAATTGTCCGATCGCTACATTAGCGATCGCTTTTTACCGGACAAGGCGATCGATTTAATCGATGAAGCTGGTTCGAGAGTGCGCTTGATTAATTCCCAATTGCCTCCAGCAGCCAAGGAATTAGATAAAGAACTGCGGCAAATTCTCAAACAAAAAGATGACGCGGTGCGCGGTCAAGACTTCGAGAAAGCTGGGGAATTGCGCGATCGGGAAATGGAAATCAAAACCCAGATCCGTAATCTCGCTTCCACCAAAAAAGGCGAAGATGGCAACGACGAACCCTTTGTTGACGCGGAGGAAATCGCTCACATCGTCGCTTCTTGGACTGGGGTTCCCGTCAATAAACTGACCGAAACCGAATCCGAAAAACTGCTGCACATGGAAGATACCCTGCATCAGCGTCTCATCGGTCAAGAGGACGCGGTTAAAGCAGTGTCCCGCGCCATTCGTCGCGCTCGCGTCGGTCTGAAAAATCCCAACCGTCCCATTGCTTCCTTTATCTTCTCAGGTCCGACGGGGGTAGGTAAAACCGAGTTAACTAAAGCTCTGGCCGCTTATTTCTTTGGTTCCGAAGATGCGATGATCCGTCTCGATATGTCGGAATACATGGAACGGCACACGGTTTCTAAGTTAATCGGTTCGCCTCCGGGTTACGTTGGTTACAACGAAGGGGGACAATTAACGGAAGCGGTGCGTCGTCGTCCCTACACGGTGGTGCTATTCGACGAGATCGAAAAAGCTCACCCCGATGTCTTCAATATGCTTCTGCAAATCCTTGAAGATGGACGTTTGACCGATGCCAAAGGTCGCACGGTGGACTTTAAAAATACCCTGTTGATCATGACCTCGAACATCGGTTCTAAAGTGATCGAGAAGGGTGGCGGTGGTTTAGGTTTCGAGTTTGCTGATAATCAAGCCGAGGCCCAATATAATCGCATTCGATCGCTGGTTAATGAGGAATTAAAACAATATTTCCGTCCGGAATTCCTCAACCGTCTCGATGAGATTATTGTCTTCCGTCAACTGAATAAGGAAGAGGTCAAGGAAATCGCCGAAATCCTGCTCAAGGATGTGTTTAAACGTCTGACAGAACAAAATATTACTTTGTCTGTTACTGATAAGTTTAAAGAACGCTTGATCGAGGAGGGTTATAATCCGGCCTACGGCGCTCGTCCCCTACGTCGTGCGATTATGCGTCTCTTGGAAGATGTTCTGGCTGAGGAAATTCTCTCAGGACGCGTGGGTGATGGGGATACGGCTATGGTCGATATCGATGAGGAAGGTAAGGTGAAAGTTATTTCGGGAGAAAGACGCGAGTTAATCGCTCCCGTGATCGAATAAATTCTCACTGGAATTAGTTAAATAAAGGGTGGGCTTTTTGCTCACCTTTTCTCGTAAAAATAGGGGAAAAAAGTGCGATGAAAGTTTGGGTTGTGGGCTGTGTTTTGTTATTTTTGTTGGTGGAATTTTATCAGTGGGCAAAGGGTTTTATTTTACCTTTACCTATCTATATTTTTGCCGGAGCTTTACTATCGATCACTTCTAATTATTCTCAAGATATGAGCAATTTATTTGCTAGAAATGAACCGGTTGATCAAACTGCCAGTTTAACTGATATTCCTGACATTTTGACGGCAGAAACCGCAATTGCCAGCCTAGAAGCGGCAGATCAGAAGATAGTAAAAAGCGGGATCGCTGAATCAAGACATGAATACTAAATTGTGCCTCCTATCCACAAGTTACCTTAGTGCTAGGTTTTAAAAATTGCCGAGAGGACAATTGATACTTAAAATCAGCAACGCCCTATAACTTTTCAAACAGCTTCTAAGAATAGATGATCATGAAAACAGTCACAAAATTAGCTCTTATTGCCCTACTCTGGATAACAATAATCAATCCTGCCAACGTACCTCCAGATACCGATGTTAGGCTAAAAATGGCCCATGCCCTGTGGACAGGAACTGAGGAAGTTTCTTTACCCCCAAATTATCGTCCTTCCTCTCGATTAGAGCCTGTTGGTGTTTTAGGAGTAGATGGAAAACGATATGAAGCTTATGATATAGGACAATCCTTATTAATGTTGCCCGCAGATTGGATTGGCACTCAACTCTCTAAAGTTTTTCCTAGTATTAAGCCTTATTTATTACGAGAATTTGCGGTTAGTTTTCTTGTAGTTATCCCTCTAAATGTATTAGTTGTTCTCTCTTGTTATTGGTTACTTAGACTATTTGATTTTCAGGAGAAAATTGCGGCATCTGCTAGCTTGATTTGGTTGCTAGGTACTACCGTTCTCCACTATGCACAAACTTTTCAACAAAATAATCCAGTCCTACTTTGTGTGATTTTAGGTTATGCTTGTGCTTTGGCTTATATTAAAACTAACAAAGTAACTTATGTTTTTTTGAGTGGATTGGCAATCGGAGCAGCTATTATAATTCGCTCGACAACTATCATTTATGCTCTCACAGTTTTTGGGTTTCTAATTAGCTGTCTAATTTATAAAAATTTCAAGCTGAATCAAATCTTTAAGACAGCCATACTCTGGAACGTCGGCTTATTTCCTTTCCTTTTTGTCAGTAGATTATTTAATTACTTACGCTTTGGGGATTTTTGGACAACGGCAGCATCCTTAAGCATTGAGCAAATACGCAATGGGGCAATCTTTTCAGGGTTGCCAGAATTGCCCCCTAATTATCCTTTCATACACCCTCCTTACGTTGGTATTCTCGGCGTTCTCTTCTCGCCAGCTAAAAGTATATTTATTTACGACCCCTTGCTTTTACCATGTTTAGTATTGGGGATTATTTTATTTAACAAATTAACACCTTATATACGGATATATTTTATTTCCTCAATTTTCGCACTTGTCTTTCATATTATCTTAACCAGCAAACTGGATTTCTGGCATGGAGATGGTTCTTGGGCTGCTCGTTATCACGTTACCTCAGTTCAACTACTGCTTGTTCCCTTAATAGCTTTGCTAATCTTAGAGATGTTATCGATTAATCGACTCAAACGATGGTTAATTAGCAGCTTGGTTGTTCTTTCTATTTTGGTTCAATTTGCTTCTCTTGTCTTTGACCCTAGTGTAAACAGTGGTGTGGTCATCTTTGCAGAACCAAAAAGTTTTTTGAGGTTTCGTTTAGCTGAACGTATCGACAGTGTTAGTTGCTTAATTGGTCTTTCTCGATCCCAAAGTTGCTTAACTGGCGAAAATTACAATAAGTCTAATCTAGCTGTTAGGGTGTATTTCTGGCCTCTTAAATCCAACAAAGCGCAAGGATTGCTCTGGCAAATTTGGGGATTCCTCTTGATCACAGCTTTGATCAGCACTCTACTTTTCGTGGTGATTCGGTAGTAGTTATGGAGACTTAATACCTTGCCAATTGGGGATTGATGATTATCTATTTTTTGGGAAAACGATAGACTCTGTCCGACCAATTAGGAAGTCAAGGAAATCGCCGAAATCCTGCTCAAGGATGTGTTTAAACGTCTGACAGAACAAAATATTACTTTGTCTGTCACTGATAAGTTTAAAGAACGCTTGAGTGATTGTTATTCATGCTTGACATTTGCTGGGTTGATAAGTTGATTAGGAAAAATGATAATGAATTATCTACAAACTATTACAAGAATTTTTTCATAAAAGCCACTATTTTCGATTAAAAGTCCATTTTTTATGGGCAATAAAATTATAAATAGTCATTAGTATAGTAAGGATTATATAAGCGTACAAGTACCATACTTTCAACAAATCAACCAAGAAATACATAGCGATAGCGACCGCAAAAGAACTAGAAAGCATGATCCCATGATACTTGATTAATTCTCCCAAAATACTTCCAATTTTTATTCGTCCTGTAAATGTATATTTTCGATTCAGATAGAATCCCAATGTGTTTACATAGAACATTTGCACGAAAATCGAGAGAACGTAATGCAATTTTAGGTAATTGGTCAGAAGGTATAGAACTAGTATGTTTTGAAATGCACAAAAGGCACCCACAAGGCAAAACCTAAAAAATGAGCTTCTGAATAAACGATTAACTGCGATAAATTTCATGTCAAACCTAATCGTTACTAAATTATATTAGCTTTTAGTCTAGCAATTATGCGTTCTTGGATGCGCGAATATCGTAAGTATTTGTAAACTCCTAAAAAACCAAGCGAAAAACTCGATAGGAGTAACTTAATTAACTCTAATCGAGAACGTTCACCGTGCGCCATCCTCGCTAAAATAGTATTCACTTGTATTGAGAATTCAGCAAGTGATCGAATTCTTTTTTTTCTGTAGGTTGACACCTCCCATCTATCTAGATAGTCGTGAGCAACCACATTCAATTGATTATAGAACTCTCCAGTTTTGGAGCTTCTGACAACGGTTTGAGAGCTTGAATGAATGCGAAATGCACTCAAGGGATAAGGATAATAAATGATTTTTTCATCTCGTTCATGAAAAGCGATTTTTAACCAGAGATCCCAGTCGGCTGTATACCAAAGTTTTTCGTTCATTCCCCCCACCTGTAAAGCAATTTCTCTTTTAAAAATTGGAGCGGGAATGGAGATAAAATTTTGAATCAACAGCCTCTCGATTAAAATATCTCTGTTAACATATTTTGGAAAAGCTGGTAAAGGACAAGTCCATAAACCTAACTTTTTCCCTCGGTCATCGATCAAGATTGAAGGGTGTAAAAGTAAGTCGGTATCTGGATAATCATTAAGGATTTCCTTGATTATTTTTAAACGATTGTTCAACCATAAGTCATCTTGATGTAATAAACATACATAGTCTCCCGAGGCATTCTGTAAAGCAAAGTTAGTGTTAGCGACCCAATTGCCTATCCTATCACGATCAAAAAGCTTGATAGGAATTTTATCCTCGTAATTTTTGATAATAGATAAAGTTCGATCAGTAGAGCCATCATCAATGATAATATACTCGACGTTTCTCTCATTTTGTTCAAGGATTGAATCGAGAGTATCCTTTAGATACTTATCTCCATTATAAGTGGGAATTAATACGGACAACCACAGATGATCATTCATAAAGACTTTTTGAAATAACACTATTATGAAGAAATTTTAATTAGAAAAACAATATTGTTTTTCCAAGGACGAACGGTAGACTCAAGGAGAATCGATTGTTTACCAAAGAGTTTATATATCATATCTCGAAATTGTTTGGTAGTTTTATACTTGACCTTATCACCAGTAATATACCGCTCAAATAGATAGCATAAATAATGGATCGGTGAATTATTTTTACACCAATCCTTGAGAATAATATATCCGTTAGGTTTTACGGATTTACCAGCGTAAGTTAAGAATTCTTCATGCATTGACCAAGGAACATGGTGCATAACATCACTAATGACGACTAAATCGACACTTTGGGGGGTTTCTGCAACGAATTCTTGAATTGATTTTTGTTCAAACCGAACATGATCGAGATTTCCTTGAAACATCCGTCCTACTCTAGGAGTAATATCGATTCCTATAATATGTGAACTAGGATAGGCACTCGCTAAAAGTTCAGTTAAAGCACCTTCCCCACAGCCTAACTCTAGAATTATCTCAGGATTAACCCATTTATGGATTTGATGAGTTAAATCAGCTAGATTAATAAAAATGTTTCGATAAATATCAGAAATTGGTTTTTCCCAAGGACCTAACAAGTTCCGAACAAATGTTCCTATCGGCATAAAAATTAGTTAACCCCCTATAAGTTTATCTTCGGCTGTTTTCATCTTCGTTTTAGTCCCAAAACACTTAAAAAGCGCCAATTCAAATCTGAATTGCATCACTGTCCGATCCTATTCCATAGAATACCTCGAATGGGGTTCGATAGTCAAGACATTTTCGAGGACGATTGTTAATTAAGTTTACCACTCTTTTCACTTCTTCGGGCTTGACGATTTTTAAGTTCGTTCCCTTGGGAAAAAATTGTCTTAATAGTCCATTGGTATGCTCGTTTAATCCTCTCTCCCAGGAATGATAAGGATTGGCAAAATAAATATCCACGTCTAATTTTCGGCTTAACTCTTGATGACTGCTAAACTCTTTTCCGTTGTCACAAGTGAACGTTTTTCTTTTTTCTCTGGGGAGCGCTTGGAAGAGTTCCTCTGTCACTCGATTAATTTCCCGTGCGGTTTTATCTTTAGCCAATCCCGCCACTAAGAATTTCGAGGCTTTATCTACATGAGTGACTAAAACTCCGATATGATTCCCGCCGATCACCGTGTCGCTTTCCCAGTGTCCGATCTCGGTTTTCTCGTCGGCGATTGCCGGTCGGTTCTCGATTCCCACGCGCCCCGGAATCTCTCCCCGCTTGCTCAATGCCCCCCCTCGTCTCTTTCTTTTCCCTCGTCCCCGACGTAAATACTCTCGATACTCCCCGCACCCCTGATAGTTCTCGTAGATCATCTTATAGATCGTCTCGTGAGAGATGGATTCTTTTCCTTCCCTTTTTAATCGACCGGCTATTTGTTCGGGACTATGATAATCTTTCAGTCCTTTTTTAATGTCATCAATTATCGTCTCGGTCACATTAGCAAAGGGATGTTTGGAGTTTTGTCTTCGCTCCTCGCTCTTGGCTTGTGCCGTGTCGGGTAAATAGACCCCGAGAGCACTTTGGTTTCTTCGGAGTTCTCGCGAGATCGTGCTTTGACTACATCCGAGCACTACCGCTATCTGCCGTTGAGATAAACTTTCCTCTTGGTGTAATTGGTAGAGTCGGTTTCTTTGATCTATGGTAAGATGTTGGTGGCTCATTATCGGGTCTGATTTGTTGTTGTTAATAATCAGACAATACCTGATGAGCCTTTTTCTGTCAACTCTTGAGGTTGATGCGTTTCATTTTTGAATTGGCGAAGAAACTGGAAAAAATCACCCGTACTCCCAAGGCTAAAGCGGGTACGAAAGGAATGACAATTCCCATGGCTACGGCTGGATATAAGGCTCCATAAAGTCGAGCATTCCAAGTGTATAAAGCATACACTGAACCGCCTATAGCGGTAAGCGCTTGAGTGAGATACAAACCAAGCTTTGCCTAGCATGGTTTATAGCTCGTGACACTGTACCTCATACGACTGCACACCGCTATATATCTAGTAAAAATAAAATTACGCCAATGAGCAATGGAGAAGTTAGCAATTTTTCTAATTTTACTCTTGGTTTGACTAGAAGTATTCCATGCTTCTAGATGCTCATCTATAACAGATTCTAACTGTTGTCGAAAATCTTGGATATAAGAGCTACGAGTAACGGTTTGGGAATGAGAATGAATGCGAAAGACGGATAAGGGCTTGGGATAGTATATTATCTGTCCATCTTGAGCTAATTTTAGCCAAAAATACCAATCGGCAGTGTACCAAAGTGTTTCATCTAAACCACCCACTTGTAAAGCAATCTCCCTTTTAAATACTGGTGCGGGAATAGAAATAAAATTTTGCACTAACAACTTACCAATCATCACGTCAGGATTAATTAGTATGGGTAAGGATGGCAGGGGACATCGCCATAGACCTAGCTTTTGTTCTCGTAAATTAACAAAAAATGAAGGATTAAGAATTAAGCTTGCTTGCGGAAATTGAGTGATTATCTCCCTGATAACTGCTAATCTACTGGCGAGCCACATATCATCTTGATGTAAAAAGCAAACGTAATCTGCTTGGGCTAGATTGAGGAGATAATTCGTGTTAGCGACCCAATTTCTTTGAGGTTCTCTTTGAATAATCTTGAGAGGTATTCGGTCTTGAAAAGAATTCAATATGGTGATAGTCTTATCTGTTGAACCATCATCAATAGCCAGACACTCTATATCAAAATCATCTTGAATAGCAATAGAGTTTAGGGCTTTTACTAAATATTTTTCCCCATTGTAAGTGGGAATTAAAACTGACAGCCAAGGTTTACTCATATTCTTTGCTCTGGTAATTTTATTTCTCTTTTTGACTTAAAGAGACAAATTCATTATACTTAAATAATTTGCCCACTATCCGTGGAAAAGGGAAAGAGTATTGTTTAATAATTTTGGAATCAAGTTCTCTAGCAATTGCTTTCAATTTAGCAAAATTCATAAATTCTACATGGGTTGCATCACTCTTGAAACCAGCTTCTTGAGGAGTTATTATAACTAATTTGCCGTGATTTTTTAACAGATAAACATAGTCATTAAGTAAATTAATTACCTCTAAATAACTCATGTGTTCCGCAACGTGAGCTAATAAGATAGAGTCAAACTTTTCGGGTTCATCAAATGATGACCGTTGAAACTCCTCTGGTGTAAAAGCCATGAAGCCCCTAGCTCGGCAGACTTCAACTGAGTGAAAATTGTGGTCAATACCAATTCCATTTCCTTTCAGATTCATCAGATTACGGCCTATTCCACAACCAATATCGAGAGTAAAACCTAAATTTAGCCTCTGAAGATTCCAACGGTAAGGAGCTTGAACATCCAATATTTCTTTCCATTTTGCCGTCTGTTTATTCAGCAATCGTTCCGAGTAGGACTGATTTTTGGTATCCTGATTGAAAGGGTTAATTTTCCTATTCATAAGTTTTCTGATCGGGTAGACAAGTGAGCCACAACTAGGCATAATTTTGGGTAGGTTAATTATTTTCTCTTGAGTCCCAAAACACTTAAAAAGAAACTGGAAAAAACCACCTGTACTCCCAACCCTAGAGCGGTTACGGAAGGAATGACAATCCGCATGGTCACGGCTGGATCTAAGGCTCCATAAAGTCGAGCATTCCAAGTATATAAAGCATACAGTGAACCGCCCATACCTAGTACCAATAAAATTACGCCAATGATCAAACCCACCTCCAGATTAATATAACGCAAAAATCGTCTTAACTTGCGGTCTTCCGGTAATAAACCCTCGCTGATAGCGAAAGCTTTTGTGAAGACGGCAAAACTGACAATTTGAAAGCCAATAATCAAAGCTGTGGCTGAATAGAGAAGGGTGTGAACTCTGGGTTGGGTCATAAACCAAATCGTCGCCACAAATCCCAGAAACATTAAAGCCAGTCCGGGGTAGAGAAACAACCAGCGAGGACTATACATTAAGAGAAATCGGAGATGTCGCCAGCCATCGCGCCAAGTTTTTAGGTGGGGGGGACGACTACGACCGTCAGGGGATAAAGTGGTTGGTACTTCGGTAATTTTGAGGCCGTAGAGGGATGCTTTCACCACCATCTCGCTGGCGAATTCCATGCCAGTGGTGCGTAGGTTCAATTGTTCGATCGCCTGTTTACTAAACCCGCGCAATCCACAGTGAAAATCACCACAGGGGCTGCCAAAAAATAACCGTCCTAACCAAGTCAAGACAGGATTGCCCAGATACTTATGCAATACCGGCATCGCCCCGGGTTTAATTCCCCCCTGAAAACGATTGCCCATCACCAAATCATAACCCTGTCGCAATTTTTCTAGGAAAGGCGAGAGATTGGTAAAGTCATAGCTATCATCGGCATCCCCCATAATAATGTATTGACCTTTGGCGGCGGCGATACCCCCCCGCAGGGCGCTACCATAACCCCTTTCCGGGATAGGAACCACCCGCGCCCCTGAATTAGTGGCAATTTCTTGGGAACCATCGCTACTGCCATTATCGGCGATTAGCACCTCTCCCGCAATTTTGTGTCGTTCCAGATAATCTCGTGCTTTGCCGATACAGGTGGCCAGGGTTTCCGCCTCGTTGAGACAGGGCATGACGATCGATAATTCTAGAGTAGGTATCTGCTCCTTAGAGGCGGCATCTGCCCTGACCTGATTTTCCAGCATAACAATCGCGGTGGAGTCGTTTTGCCAAGAGTATAACAGGTTATGTACAGCAGTGTCCCAAATTGTTAGCAGACAATCTGCTTATTCTTTTTCCTCTGAGCGGCAATCTATATCTGAAGTTGGATGGCGATCGCTCGGCTGGACTCTCTGACTTTCTTGATTTGGCAATTTGACCCAAATTGGCTCTTCTCGACTTTGTGTGATAATCAGTGCTTATCATTCGTAGGAGTCTTGCTAGGCAAAGCTTTGAAGACTATGTTTCTGGAAAATTATCCCTATCCTTCTTCCTTCCACCCTCGCCATCCCACCTGATTATTTGCTAAAATTCATGGCCAAATCTCCTTAACCCCAACTGACCTTACATTTGCTCAAAAGCTATCTGCTTGCTACTGAATTTTTGATGCGTCCGGGACGCATCCCACGGCCAAATATCGCCAATTTCCCCCTAGGCTTTGGGTCTTAAATAAACTAGAGAATGTTGCCAAATTAAAGTGGGTTTATCGTAGTGATCGACCAGGTATAGACAGTTAACATCTTGCCAAAGGATGCGACCAACGAGGAGATCATCGGTACTTAACTTAATTTCTACTTCCCGTTTCTCTTGAATATAGCTCTGTACTTGTTTAATACTCGGCAGACCAGGATCAAATTGAGACATAATGAGTTTATCGATGAGGTGTTCATCCTCTATTATTCCTGTTGAGCAGCTTTTATTGACCATGAAAATCCCCTTTACCAAATATCAAGGCCTAGGCAATGATTTTATTTTGATAGATAACCGTCACAGTCCCGAACCCCTGATCACAGCGGAAATGGCCGTGGCTATGTGCGATCGACATTTTGGCATCGGTGCCGATGGCGTGATTTTTGCGCTTCCCGGCCAAGCAGCAACCGACTACACCATGAGAATTTTCAACTCTGATGGTTCGGAACCAGAAATGTGTGGTAACGGTATTCGCTGTCTAGCCCAATTTATCGCCCGTTTAGAGGCTAACAACACCATTGGCCGCACCTATCGCATTCATACTCTAGCAGGAACGATTATTCCTCGTTTAGAAGCTAATGAACAGGTAACGGTTGATATGGGACCGCCGCAACTCCTAGGCAGTGAAATTCCCACCACTTTAGTCAAGGGGTCAGAAAAAGTCCTCGCGGTTCCCCTAGAGGTGGAGGGTAAAGATTGGTTAGTTACTTGCGTTAGTATGGGTAATCCCCACTGTGTCACTTTTGTGGATGATCTGGCCTCTATTCCCCTAGAAACTATCGGTCCAAAATTTGAGCATCATCCGGTTTTTCCCCAACGGACTAATGTGGAGTTCGTGGAGGTAATCTCGCCGGATTATATGAAGATGCGTGTTTGGGAAAGAGGTGCAGGAATTACGCTCGCTTGTGGGACTGGTGCTTGTGCTGTGGTGGTGGCGGCCGTGTCAACGGCTAAATGCGATCGCCGTTGTACCGTGGAACTCCCTGGTGGTTGTCTTCAGATTCACTGGTCCCAAGCTGATAACCGGGTTTACATGACAGGTCCTGCTAAAGCTGTTTTTGAGGGCATTTATTGGCTCTAAACTAACCCGTCTGGACGGGGACTGAACTCCCCGAACAGCGCGACGGGATTGTTAATTCTTAGAGACTGGTAATCCAAGCAATAATTCCTTTACCGGTTAACAATTCAATGGCTAAAAGAGAGACAAAGCCAATCATAGCTAGTCTGCCATTCAATTTTTCAGCTTTTTTGGTAAAACCGAGACCGCTAGAACTATCAACGTACATTTTCGGTTCGACAGCAAAATTATTCATTCTTCCTTGTTCTTCGGTGGTGTAGCCGCGGGCAGTCATGGGGAGGCTCCTTTTGTATGCTTATGTTAAGAATCGTAACACATTGTTAAGTTATGTTGCAAATTTTAACGAAAAATTTCTGGAGACTCAGAAAACCTCGATCGGGTAGGCTGTCAGGGTAGTGCTATAGTTCTATCTCCTCTGGGTTTATTGAGGAAATTTTGCTTTTTTATTGACAAATTACCCAAGTTGTGGTAACAAAGAGGTGTATGCTTGGCCACCATAGTCAAGGGAAAAACAAAAACTATCTTAAGGTCGCCAGAGGACTGCCGTTAAACTGCGCAGGAGTTAGCGGGGGATAAATTGCCGCCAAAAGCGAACCAGATTTTAGGGAGTCAACTGACCTTGAGTGAAGATACTCGAAAGGGTAAGTGTGGGGAGAATAGGGAAAAACCACTAGGAAAAACCTGAATAGAATCTTAATATATAGAGTGCCTAGTAGCCGTAACGATTGCGCTCACTGTTTTTGTAAATTCTATGGCAGAGATTAGCCCAGAGATCAACCTCATGCAGATAGCGACTATACTCAACCAATATCGATTTGAAATGAGAGGATATAAAGCGCAAGAATTAATCGAGCGCTGGTTGCCCATCTATTCGCTAAATTGGATTCGCATGGCGATTTTAGAGGCACTCTATCAGGGACGTTACAAAGTCATTTCGGTGGAGGAAATCCTCAAAATTTGGCACCGTCGCGGCCATCCTACCTTTCATTTTACGGGGGAATTCGAGCGCTTGGTTTGTAAAAACTTGCTAGATTGCCAGTTAAATGGCAAAAAACCAGCAGTTATCCCTAAACGGGAACAGATCAATATACCTTCTCCCACCCTTGAGCAGCCCTGTCCAGAGCCAGAAGCGGGAAAAACCGATAATGATGGCACAGTAGCCACGAGTAAAGATTCTTTACTCAACTTAGAAACTTCTCTTTTTAATGATCCTCGCAAAGGTATGAGTAATGTGGAGGAATTATTCTCGCAGTTAACCCCGGAAACGCCCAAATTCCCTGTATTAGAATCAGTGCCTAAATCGCCTAACAGTCCTGGAACTAGGGAGAATTTTCCGGCTAATTTTAAACCGGCAATCGATGAGTTTATCCCTTTGTTAGACCCTTCGGAATTGTATCCCAAATTAAAAGCTGTGGCCCGCTCACAGCATAAGTAGGGTTGGCTGAAAAAGTTTTTCGGTGGTGGCAGGGTGTAGGGTGTGGGGTGGTGGGGTGGTGGGGTACTGACACCAATTAATTCCCCGCCCTCAAGAAAAAAAATCGCCCTGACGATTAAAATAGAGTTAACTTTCCCCCTCCAGGCTCTGCTCAATTAACTAAATTATGACATCCTCCTATTTTGGTCTAGAAACCGAAGAAAATAAACTAATTAACTCTAATAATCTCTCGTTCGCCGCTTCTCTTGGTATTCATGCCCTAATTTTAGCGATTATCTTACCTAATTTCCTCAATAATCCAGCGCAGGAGCCAAAAAAGGATTTACGCAACGTCAATCTGATTGAATTGAACCCTCTAGAGCAGTCACGTCTTCCTAATCTCGACTCCTCCCTATCCAGCTTACCCGGACTGCCTAACCCCAATTCGTCTTCTTCCTCTTTGCCTCCTCTCCCCCCCATGGATGGCATCCATAACAGCACCTTACCTCCTTTACCCTCGGTTTCTTCCCTTCCCCCTTTACCTTCCTTACCTGCTTTACCTCCCCTCTCCTCTTTACCCTCCGTCAATATCTATTCTCCTCCCGTGGCATCTATCCCATCCCTGGGTAGATTACCGATTCCTCGCAATTTTCCCACTTCTACCCCCAGTTTACCTAGTCCTCCTTCTGTTCCCACCCTGTCAGAGAATAATAATCTGCCTAGGGAGACTAATAACAACCGGATACCGCCTTACTTCGATCCCTACCAAGATAATCTAACTTTAGATAGATTGCGAAATTCGCCCCGTAGTGCATCGCAACAGGCGCAGGAACAACTAAACAATTCCTTAGCCCGCACGCCGGAGCCGAATGGTCAATCGCCCATTGATGAACAGCGTCGTCAACAATTAATGTCGGAAATGCGGGAACGTTTGCGATCCCTGGAGGCGGATAAAAGCAATACCAGTAACGACGATGCCATGAGAAATAATCTGGCTTGGCTGGCCAGAGTCCAAAAAACTAATCCTAACGCCTTAAATGAACTAAATCAGCCCAATCAGGGCAGCAGAGGCATAACTACCGTCAATTTGACTGGTAATTATCCCGCCACGGCTTGTTCCCGTCAATTGGCGGGGACGGCGGTTTATGGGGTGACGGTGGATGCCCAAGGCCGCCTCAGCAGTGAACCCCAGTTAATTAAAAGTGCTGGCTTCCCGATTTTCAATCAACAGGCAGCTAGGGAAGTAAGCTTAACTCGCTTTAATAATCCCAGTGGTGAGTCGAGAAGCTATCATGTGCGAGTCAGTTTTGCCCCTAACCCGGAAGTGTGCCGAGGTGCGATCGCTAATCCTCCAAAACCAGAGGGTAGCAACCTCAATACCCGTAACTCCCCCCCCGTAACGCCGGCAATTGAAACCCCGCCTCGTCCTAATCAACCGCCGCAACCCGCCGTTAGCCCCCAACCGGATAACGTCAAGCCCCCCGAAACCACAGGGACAAATCCACCCCAAACCCAGCCAGAACCGCCCAAAGAAGCGATAATCGAGCAAAAAGCCCCAGAAACTCCTCCCCAAACCCCCGCTCTCAATCAGCCGGAGGGTTCCCCCGCTAGTCCCCCCACTAGCCAAAATCCTCAACCTGTCAGCGAGGAAGCTTTGCCCCCCGGTCCACCGGCGGAAGCTAAAACTGAACCAGAAAGTTAGGCCTTTTCAGTTATCAGTGATCAGTTATCAGTAATCAGATGTGAGTTTTAAGTTTACTGATTACAAGGGCCGAATCTAAAACCTAATTTGTTAAGCTAAGTAGGGAGACACAATTATTTGTAGGATGGGTTAGCGGTAGCGTAACCCATGCGGGCGTTGGGTTTCATGCTTCAACCCAACCTACGTTCTTTTCTAGACCCCCCGCACAAGTAAGTTATCGAGCTGCTATCGGGTCAAAATATCTAAAAGCTCGGATAAATTTGACATAATCTTAGGTTTTATGGGTAGGATAGTTGTTTCTTGTCTTCTGTCTCCTGTCTCCTGTCTCCTGAAAAGGAAAACTTCGTATCTCACCATTAAGATAACTGCTGCAAATGATTTCCACTTCCCAAATCCCCGATTCTTTTGTCTCACCTTGCCGTCGCGCCTCGGTTAGTCGTACTACCAAAGAAACCGATGTACAGGTGACGATCGATCTTGATGGTAGCGGCAATTGTCGCGCCCAGACAGGAATTCCCTTTCTTGATCATATGTTGCAGCAAATCGCCTCCCACGCTGCGATCGATCTCGATGTACGCGCCACCGGAGATATAGAAATTGATGACCATCACACCAATGAAGACGTGGGAATCACCCTCGGACAAGCTTTACTGCAAGCTTTGGGGGACAAAAAAGGGATCGTCCGTTTCGGGCATTTTGTCGCCCCTCTCGATGAAGCTTTAGTGCAGGTTGCCCTCGATTTTTCCGGTCGCCCCCACCTCAGTTATGGTCTAGAAATTCCCACCCAAAGAGTGGGAACCTACGATACTCAGCTAGTGCGGGAATTTTTTGTCGCTTTGGTCAATCACAGTCAAATGACCCTACATATTCGCCAATTAGACGGGATTAATTCCCATCATATTATTGAGGCTACTTTTAAAGCTTTTGCCCGGGCGATGAGTATGGCCATAGCGATCGATCCCCGTCGCGCCGGTATAATTCCCAGTTCTAAGGGAGTTTTATAGAAGCACTGCTTAACCCGAATTGACGTTAGCTTAGAAGCCCATAATTTGAGCCACTTGGGTTAATTCGGGCGCAATCCCAGATTTTAGTTGATTATTGCTGTGTTTTACCGCCGAATCTGGGTCTTTCAGTCCATTTCCCGTTAAAACACACACTACGGTAGCCCCATCGGGAACCTGTTGATGCACTTTTAATAATCCTGCCACAGAAGCGGCGCTGGCCGGTTCACAGAAAACCCCCTCTTGGCCTCCTAAAATCCGATAGGCTGCCAATATTTCCTCATCGCTGACCGCGTGAAATTGCCCTTGACTAGCGTGACTAGCAGCCCAAGCTTTTTCCCAGTTAGCGGGGTTGCCGATACGGATAGCCGTGGCTAGGGTTTCGGGATGGTCAACCGGTTGTTTGGAGATAAAAGGGGCGGCCCCAGCGGCCTGAAAACCCATCATCTTCGGCAGTCGGTCACATTTACCTATCTGGTGATACTGACAGAATCCCATCCAATAGGCGCTAATATTGCCCGCATTGCCCACGGGAATACATAACCAGTCGGGGGCATTACCCAAGACATCGACAATCTCGAAAGCGGCGGTTTTTTGACCCTCTAAACGGTAGGGATTGACGGAATTGACTAAAGTTACGGGATAATTTTCTGATAGTTGGCGGACAATCTTGAGGGCATCATCAAAGTTGCCATTAATAGCGATGACTTCGGCCCCGTACAATAAAGCCTGGGCCAATTTTCCTAAGGCCACATAACCATCGGGGATAATTACAAAGGCCCGCATCCGGGCTCTTCTTGCATAGGCAGCCGCCGCCGCCGAGGTGTTGCCGGTACTGGCACAAATCACCGCTTTTGCCCCTTCTTCCTTCGCTTTCGAGATGGCCATGGTCATGCCCCGGTCTTTAAAGCTGCCGGTGGGATTTAAACCGTCATATTTGACAAAAACCTTGACATCGCGCCCGATTTGTGCTGAGAGATAGGGGGCGGGGATCAGGGGTGTATTGCCTTCTAGGAGGGTAATTACAGGGGTTTTACTGCTTACGGGCAGAAATTGGCGATATTCTTCGATCAAACCGCGCCAGCCGCCGATAGACGAGGATTTAGTGGGTGATTGGGGGATCGATCGAGAAATAGTTGTCATAGCCTTAAGGATACAGATTTGATTAGATGGCCCAGTCTCCTATTTTATCCAATAAGCAGGCCAAAAAATTAATCTCGATCGCCCGATTGGGATTCATGGGGTTTAAAACAGGGATGCGGAAAGATAAAAGGCAGTAACAGCCAATAAATGACCTTTTTGGTCAAAAAATAGTTATTTTATCGCTATAAATCTGATTTTTTGCCTTTTTTGTCTTTCAGAAGTTGATTTAATTAGCTGGTTATAATTAAATTGAAGATGGCTCCCCCCTTAATCCCTAGGGTTGATTCATGAATCAACCCTACCTTGAGGGGGAATCTGACAGTTAACACCTACCTACTTAATAAACCATCACCGGGTAAATAGCCAGAGATAAAAATTATGAAGGAAAGCACCGTCCCCACCATTAATCTCGCCCCTAAACTCAGAAGCAATTTATCTTTATGGAATCCCTTTGATTATCTTTTGCTGTTGTACTGGCTGTTTTATTTTCCCCAAGCAGTGCGCTGGTATGTGGAAACGAGAGGCGGCGGCGATAAATTAAAAGAACAGAAAACATGGCGCAATAAAATACAATTTCTCCGCAACCATCCCGTACAATTGCGTCTAAGGATTCAGTATCTTCTCTTAACTGTAATTATCGTTCTAATTATCTGTAGCATAGCAGCAAATTTAGGACTTTCTGTTAATTGGGGGGACGTGCTGTCGGGTGCGATGTTGGGCGTGGTGTCAGGCGCGGTGTCGGGTGCGATGTTGGGCGTGGTGTCAGGCGCGGTGTTCGGCGCGGTGTCAGGCGCGGTGTCAGGCGCGGTGTCAGGCGCGGTGTCGGGCGTGTGGTCGGGCGTGGTGTTCGGCGTGGTGTTCGGCGTGGTGTTAGGCGTGGTCGCGTCAAGGACGACAAGGTCGGTCGTGGCGTTGGGTGCGATGGTGCTGTCCCGCGTGGTGTGGTGCGTGGGGTTCGGCGCGGTGTGGTGCGTGGTGTCGGGCGTGTCGGGCGTGTTGTCAGGCGACGTGGTGTCGGGCGTGGTGTCGGGGGTGGTGTGGGGCGCGGTGTCGGGCTTGGCGTTCGGCGTGGTGTTAGGCGTGGTGTCAGGCGTGGCGTTGCGTGCGATGGTGCTGGGCGTGGTGTTCGGCGTGGTGTTCGGCGTGGTGTTCGGCGTGGGGTTCGGCGTGTTTTTCGGTGTGTTGGGCGTGTCGGGCGCGGTGTTGGGCGTGGGGTTCGGCGTGGTGTCCGGCGTGGGGTTTATATTCGCCTTTTTCCGTCTTGATAATTGGCTAATCGGGCTTTTGGCGGGCCCTCAAGGGCGACTTTTTCCCCGTATTACCCTTCTACCGCTGCCGGGGTTAACCTCGACTCTACAACAATGGTTACAGCAAGACTGGGAAACGGCTATTAATAACCTCAATCAATACCTTCGGTACAGCCGCCAGTTTATTCCTGTCCTTGCCGCCGTTAATCGCGTTTTACCGCAATTCCCAGAGGCAGAAATTATCTATCGCATCTCCCGTCTGGCAGAAAATCCCTCCGATTGGGAATTGTTAAAATATGCGTCGGCGTCGGCGAAACCGTTTTCTCTTCATGACAGTCAAATCCGTCTAGATACTCCTGCTCGCGCCGCCGCCGCTGGTTTTTGGTATCTTCACCAACAGGACACCGAAAAAGCCGAAACAGCCTTTGCTGTGGTACGTTCCCTCGCCTACGGGGAAGAAATGTATAGCCTAGCCCAAACTTTACACCGATTTAGTCAGGCAGCAACTCTCGATAGTATCGCTTCCCTGAAAGTTGCCCCTATTGCCGCAGAACCGTCATTACGTCCGCAAACTTGGCAAGCTATCAGCAGTTTAAATCGAGTTATCGCAGAAATGGCTTCAGTCCAGAGAAGTTACAGTTACTCCCGAGAGACTAGAGAACTCGCTCTTAATCGGATTATCGGGGAATTAAGCGATATAATCGACCGACAGGCGGCCAATTTACCCCTAGCAGAAAAAGCATTGATCCTTTCTATCGCCCAAAAATGGAAAGGGTGCGGCTCTTTTAGCTTGTAAGCCAAGACGCATTTAAACCGCTTATTCTTAGATTAGCCGAATCTCCCGCCCCTGCCCCTAGGGTTGATTCATAGTAGGGTTGATTTATGAATCAACCCTAGGGGCATCTGAAAGTTTTTAACACCTACCTACTTAGGGTTTGCTGAATAAATCTAAATACCTTATCCAACAAGGTTTTTAGACTTTTTTTCCCTCAAAAAGTGCCGACCCTTGGAGTGATTGGGGGGAAAATTCAGGGACTTTTTCCCTGAAAATTAGGTAATTGACCACCTGTGCCAGATTAATTTCTTAGCTAGGATAGGCAAGAGGCAGCTGGAAAAAATTCTCCTGTCTCCTGTCACGGCTGCTGGCAGTAAGTAATTTTCCACGCATCTGATGTTCAAACTCAAGCAACTATGTTTGACGCTCCCCGCTCTAAAGAGACGGGGATTCTTCGTTCATTGAGTCTCCGTTAGCAAGCAGGATTTCTCCAACCAACCAAGAGGGAATCTCTCCCGAAGCGTTTAAAGT
>VYLJ01000094.1_pt1 | contig 29228 bp, 27 predicted proteins | sample 5114331 | NCBI WGS metagenome assembly VYLJ01 (sample SAMN12291791, study PRJNA351875) | freshwater metagenome | isolation source: freshwater lake | place: USA: Michigan, MSU2 Lake | collected 2011-08-16
CTCGGTACTAATGTAGGAGCTCTCGTGCGCAGGCACTTGTCAAAAGCTTTTCTTAGTTGTGGTGTTCGCAAACTTTTTTCGCTACCTTTCTTTCCTCCTAAACTCACCTACTGTCATGAGAAAGTTGTTCCTCCTCTTGCTCGCGCTGCCGTTTTTTTCACACGCTCAAACCAAAGCCCTTGTGGGTGGCACGCTCATCGATGGTTATGGAGGCAAACCGCTGCAAAACTCCGTCATCATCATTGAAGGCGAGCGCATCAAAGCCATTGGCACGGTGGGCAACATCGAAATTCCGAAAAATACCGAGGTCATCTCCACCGAAGGCATGAGCGTGATGCCCGGCCTGTGGGACATGCACGTGCACCTTTACATCAATGGACATAGCAACTACACCCACTGGGATAAAAAATATTTGAAGGTGGCAAAAGATATTATCATGCCCGCATCTGCCCATCAATTACTAATGGGGGGAGTGACAAGCGCGAGAGATTTAGGTGGCCCATTGGAGGCTAGTTTGTCGGTGCGAGATCGTATTAACAAAGGAGAACTACCAGGCCCCACGATGTATATGAGCGGCCCATTTATACAACATGCTCCTTACCCAGGCACTGAATCCTTTCGCTGGGGTGTGAATGGCGTAGCCGATGCCCGAGCCAAAGTGCAGCAACTGGCGAAAGCGGGAGTGAATTGTATCAAACTCATCGATCAAGACGACATGACTATGGACGAGGTGATGGCTGTGGTAGACGAAGCACACAAGAATAAACTGAAGGTGGTAGGCCACTCGCATCGTCCCGAAGAAATCCGCAGGGGGATGAAGGCAGGGGTAGATTGTTTTGAACACACCGGTTTGGCAGCAGCACCAGAATATCCAGAAGACATTATGGCGATGATTAAAGAGCGCACAGCAAAAATGAGTCTAGGTCCACTTTTTTGGACGCCCACCGTAGAGGGGCTCTACAACTTTGAAAATGTACGCGACAACCCCGAACACCTCGACAATACGACTTGGCACCTGGACTTGCCCGACTCGATTATCAAAGACATCAAACAATCCATCGCCAAACCCGGACAGTTAAGTTACTTTCAACTGAACCCCATTCGCAAGCCAACCCTGGAACGCAAAGTGAAGCAACTGAAAGAAGCGGGGGTGGTTTTGCTAATAGGAACCGATAGTGGCATCCCCATGAAGTTTCATAGTCAGAGCACGTGGAACGAATTGGATGTTTGGGTGAACAAGTTTGGTTTTGATCCGATGTATACCATTCGCGCTGCTACTTATTGGCCATCGGTAGCAATGGGCGTTGACAAAGATTTTGGCACCGTAAGCGAAGGCAAATATGCCGACATCATAGCTGTGAAAGGCGATGTACTTCGACATATTGATTTGCTTCAAGATGTGAAGATGGTGGTGAAGAAAGGGAAGAGGTATAAGTAATCAAGAAGGTTGCAATCGACAAGACTTTCTTCTGTAATCTCAGCGCACCTTTGCGCCTTTTGCGGTAAATATTCAAATATAAAATAGAGTGGCCATATGAACCTCTACATCCAACAGCTCCTAACCGACCTCGAATCCGCTGCCGCCAACATTTCTCCTCCAAGAGATGGCCAAGAACTTGACCTTTGGGATTGGATAAGTGCCGAGGAAGAAGATGCTACCGCTCCCGTTCGCAATTTAGAAACATGGACGGGCATCACATCGGAGATGCTACCGCCCAATGAAAAGCTCAAAGATGAACAAGTGCATCTATTGCTGGGAGCTCTCAATAAATTGCTCAGTGCTTGCAACTGCGAATTTGTTTTGCAGACCAGTGTGCCCGAGCGCATTCAATACGAAACCATCCGCCAAAATTTTAATCAAGATGTAAAAGTGCGGCAATGGCACATGGGCTTCTTTGAATTTTGCAAACCCAATACACCACATAAAACCTGCACACTGGGTGAGCATTGCCAATGTGCTTTCTTTGCCGAGTTGTGCAAGGGCATGATAGACGAAGACCTATCTCCCGAAGAAGAACGCGCTCGTGCATTGCAAATCGAAATACAACACATTAAACGAAAGTACGAAGACGATTGGATGAAATACTATCCCTACCACCTCGACCCAAACTATGATGATGAGAACGGTAAGCCATACGATTATGGTTTTGGTGAAGATGATGACGAGGAACAAGATGATTGGTGGAGGCGATAAAATCGACTTGGCAATGAGCCGCCAACTAATTCTTCTTAACGTATCGATTGATGATTAACCGAAAACGCTTATCCGAACTAAAATAGCTTTGCGTCCAATTGAGCAACACACCAATTTTACTGCCGAAGCCCACGATCGACATCAGGTGAACAAACATCCAGATCAGCCACGCCAGTGTGCCTTGTGTTTTCCAAAACTTTAAATCAACGACAGCCTTGTTTTTTCCAACAGTAGCCATGCTGCCTTTATCTACATAGCGGAAGCCAGCAAAATTTTCGGGGAGGCCAGCTTTAAAATAATTGGATAGATGTGTCGCCATCTGGATAGATACTGGTGCGACCATTGGCAATGGAACTTGTTTGCCTTCCGGAATAAATGCGGCTACATCGCCAATGGCAAAAACATTATGAAGTCCTTTCACCCGAAGTTGATGGTCTACCGACAACCTGCGCCCACGCGCTACAGCTTCGGAGGTAAACCCGTTTGGCACACAGCCCGCCACACCAGCAGCGTAGATCAAGTGGGTGGTGAGTATTGTCTTACCATTATTGAAAACAGCTTTGTAGCCATCGAATGAAACGAGAGCCGTGTTTAACCAAACCTGTACGCCTAACTTTTCTAAAAACTCTTTTGTTTTGGCGGAGGCAATTTCTGACATGGGGGGCAAAAGCCGTGGGCCCATCTCGACCAGATAGATATCCATTTGACCAAAATCGAGTTCAGCGTAGTCTTCGGGTAGTACATGGTTACGAAGTTCTGCGAGCGCCCCCGCTAGCTCTACACCAGTAGGTCCACCTCCAATCACCACAATATCGATCAAACTCTCCTGTTCTTCACTCTTCGCCTCCAGATTCACGGCCGTCTCAAAATTTTGAAGCAACATGCCGCGAATATCCAATGCCTCGGGAATAGACTTCATGGGCATGGCATGTTGCTCCACATCTTTCATCCCAAAGAAGTTGGTGGTGGAGCCAGTAGCTATCACTAAATAATTATAGGTGATGTCACCGATATCGGTAACGACTCGGTTCTCTTCGGCAACAATCTCTTTAACCTCCGCTAGCCGAAAGATAAGATTGGAATAGCCCTCAAAAATTTTTCTGAAAGGAGTTGCAATAGAAGCACTTTCCAAACCAGCAGTGGCAATTTGATAGAGAAGGGGCGGAAACGCATGGTAATTATTTTTGTCTAGCAAAACGACCTGAAAGGGTTTGTTCTTTAAACGCTTGGCCAGTTCAATACCGCCAAAGCCGCCACCAACAATCACAACTCTGGGAAGATTTACCTTAGGAACTCGGATGTGCATCGGGATTTACTTTGGATGCTAACATACATAATTCGTTGAGGTCTTCACTATTTCTTTTTTGTTTTTTTTGGTTTGGAAGCAGTTGCTCGATAACATAACTTGGGCGTTTTAAAGGAATAGAATTTGATGGCAAAACAAGTGAAGCCCCTCGTGCAGCAAACCGATGTCGTGCTGATGGGAGCAGGGATAATGAGTGCTACCCTGGGAATAATTTTGAAGGAATTGGATCCCACGATCACCATCCAAATTTTTGAACGCCTCGATCAGGCAGGGTTAGAAAGTTCTGATGCATGGCACAATGCCGGTACCGGCCATGCCGCGTATTGCGAGCTGAATTACACGCCCCAAAAAGCAGATGGCTCAGTCGACATAACGAAAGCCATAAAGATTTCTGAGCAGTTTGAAGTGTCAAAGGAATTTTGGTCCTACCTGGTAGAACAAAAGTATTTGCCTAATCCCGGAGAGTTTATTTCACCTATGCCACACATGAGCCTTGTTTGGGGTCAGGCGAATGTGGATTTCTTAAGAAAGAGATATGAATTGCTACAAGGCAATCCTCTTTTTAAAGGCATGATATACACTGAAGATCGTGAGTTGATGGCGAAATGGGCACCGCTGGTAATGCGTGGTCGCAGTACACAGCAGCCTGTGGCAGCCACACGAATGGAGATCGGTACAGATGTTGACTTTGGATCACTCACCAGGAGTATTGTTCACCAACTTGGTACCATGCCAGGTGTTACCATCCACTACGGTGTCGAAGCACTTGATCTCGACCCAGATGGCAAGGGAGGTTGGGATGTATTTTTAAAGGAGCTCAGTTCTGGCAAGAAAAGTAAAGTCAATACTAATTTTGTTTTTATTGGTGCAGGCGGAGCCACGCTGCACTTGTTAAAAAGAGCAGAGATTGAAGAGAGAAAAGGATATGGCGGATTCCCAGTAGGTGGCTTATGGCTAAAGTGCCTCAACGAAGACTTAATTCAAAAGCATAACGGAAAAGTATATGGGAAGGCCACAGTTGGCTCACCCCCCATGTCGGTGCCGCATATTGATACGCGAATCATCAATGGCAAAAAGGAATTGTTGTTTGGCCCCTTTGCGGGATTTTCAACTAAGTTTTTGAAGAATGGATCATTGCTTGATCTACCGAAATCTATCGGTCTCGATAATGCTATTCCCATGATGTTTGCGGGTATGAAGAATATGCCATTGACCAAATATCTTATTGAACAAGTGCGCCAGACGCCAGAGCAGCGACTGCTTGCGTTGCGTGAATATGTTCCTTTTACCAAACTCGAAGATTGGGAATTGTTGGAGGCAGGACAGCGCGTTCAGGTCATAAAAAAAGATAAAGAAGAAGGCGGAGTGTTAGAGTTTGGAACGGAACTAGTGGTATCCGCAGATGGAACCGTGGCGGCACTCTTAGGTGCATCGCCCGGTGCTTCTACAGCTGCGTCAGTGATGTTAGAAATTGTCTCGAGGTGCTTTAAAAAAAGAAGCCAATCCGACCATTGGGGAAAGAAGTTGAAACAGATGGTACCGTCTTTCGGGCTCGCCCTCTCTAAAGATGAAAAGTTGTTGACAGAAACCCGCCAACGAACGAGTGCCATTTTGGGTCTTGATAAGTAACAAAAACAATGAACACGAAACCCAACACCATCTATCATATTACAACATTAGCCGCATGGAAGGCGCAGTTAGCAAGTGACCACTACACAGCAGAGTCTTTGAAGGAAGAGGGATTTATTCATTGTTCCACCAAAGAACAAGTGAAAGCTACGTTGGAACGATACTACAGCAATGAAAAGGACTTACTTCTGTTACATATCAATTCATCGGGCCTGCTGGCCGATTTGAAATTTGAACTGGCAACGAATGGTGAATTGTTTCCACATGTATTTGGAAAACTGAATAAAAGTGCCATTGTCGAAATAGAAAAATTAATATGAGCCAGCACATCGCTCGAATAGCTTTAGTGGTAGATGACTATGATGAGGCGATCGAATTTTACACGAAGAAATTGGGTTTTTCATTATTGGAGGATACGATTCTGAGTGAAACAAAAAGATGGGTTGTCGTGGCACCAAAAGGATCAACCGAATGTGCGTTGCTACTGGCCAAAGCATCAACGGATGAACAGCGCGCACATATTGGCAACCAAACAGGCAGACGCGTTTTTCTCTTTCTATACACTGACCATTTCGATAGAGATTATCAGAATCTAATCGATCAAAAAATCAAAATTATTCGTGAGCCAACACAGGAAAGTTATGGCAGGGTAGCGGTCTTTGCTGATTTGTATGGCAACTTGTGGGATTTGATAGAGCCATCCCAACTAAGAGGGATAAAACAAAACACTGTTAACTGAGTACCTTGTTCAAAAACTTCCCAGAATGGAATCAAACGATTTGATAATTATCGGTGCCGGGCCCATAGGTTTAGCTTGTGGGATCGAGGCGAAAAAAGCAGGACTCACTTATCAAATTATTGAGAAGGGTTGTCTGGTCAACTCTCTTTATAATTACCCCAGCAACATGACTTTTTTTTCAACATCAGAAAAACTGGAGATTGGGGGTGTTCCATTTATTTCCAACAACGCAAAGCCAACCCGCCCCGAGGCACTTGAATACTATCGAAGGGTTTGTTCCAGTTGGAAGCTGAATGTAAGACTTTATGAAAAAGTAGAGAGTGTTCAGAAAGAAGCAGAACTATTTCAAGTCAAAACAACGAAAGCTTCCTACTCAGCCAAGGCAATTGTATTGGCTCTCGGTTTCTATGACCTTCCCTTTTTGTTAAACGTGCCGGGTGAAGAGTTGCCGAAGGTAAAACATTACTATGACGAACCGCATCCTTATTTTGGACAGAAGATCGCGGTGGTTGGGTCTGCAAATTCTGCTGTTGATGTCGCGCTAGAAACGTGGCGCAAAGGTGCCGAAGTAACCATGGTTGTGCGCGAATCAAGCATCGGAGAAAATGTAAAATATTGGGCCAAGCCCGACATTGAAAATCGAATTAAGGAAAATTCAATACACGCATTTTTTAATTCCGAGATCACGGCCATAACACCAACTACTGTAGAAATAAAAACGCCAGACGGGAATAGAATTTTAGAGAATGACTTTGTATTGGCCATGACCGGCTACCAGCCACCCTTTGATTTTATGAAGTCGATAGGTATCGAATTTAAAAACGATGAATTTCATACGCCTGTTTACAACCCCGAAACCATGGAAAGCAACGTACCGAATCTTTACCTCGCAGGTGTAGTATGCGGAGGCTTAAAAACGAACAAATGGTTTATTGAAAACTCACGAGTGCATGCAGAGATGATTGGAAGCAAAATACTTCGTGGGCGATGATTGGCTTTAGTTGGGGCTACATGCTTCATGCTGCAAGCCACAATAAGCTTGGAGCGTGTGGCCTGAAGTATGCAGCCAGTAATTAAGCTTCAAAGAAATCGAAATGTAAATCCCACATACCAATTTCTTCCAGCAGCAGCATTGTAGTATCTCCCACCCGTTGCATTCAAATCATTTCCCAAGCTATAGGTTTGGTCGGTTGCATTATCGATACCTAACCAAATATCAATTGGCATTTTTTTAACGCTCGATGCCCACCCCAATCGACTGCCAACTAAAAAATAAGAAGAAGCAAAATCGGTGTTGGCATCGTTCAGCGGAATGGCATCTACGTAATTGAAAGTTGAGTTGAGATAGAAACCATTTTTCGACTTTAGGTCCAAACCGGAAACCAGAACGATGGGCGCAATGCCTGTTAAATTTTTGTACGAATAGTCTTGTTGGTTTTTGATGTAGCGGTTGAAGGAAAAGTTGTTTCGCGTGTAGCTCGTCCAGATTTTTATAGAAGAAAGCGGAGAACCTTTCAATTCTTTGAGATAGCTCACCATCACCTCGGCACCCAACTGCGATGTACCTCCGGCATTCACAAAAAAATCTGATCCATTGATTTGGCGCTGTACCACAATCGTTTCGTTTTGTTGTAGTGAGAAGAGCACAACATCAAAAGAGAAATTTTTAACTAACGTTCCGCGTGCACCGAGCTCGTAATTGATGCCCGTTTCGGCACGCAAACTATCGTTGTAGGTATTGGTGGACGGCCGCACTTCAGCCAATGTAGGAGGAGAGAAACCTTTGCTGATGCTTCCGTAAGTAAAAAGACGCTCGCTCCATTTTTTCAGCAAGGCTACTCGCGGAATCAACACAGGTTCAAAACTTCTGATTTGTTGAATGGCCGGAATAGTGGAGGTGCGATTGAATTGATAGGAAATAAAATTGCCACTAGCACCAACGGTCAGATATAAATTATTAGGCAAGTCAAATTCGCTTTGCGCGAATACAGTTGCCAGCGAAGATTTCAATTCATCGCTAAATTGAAGATTCCCCGTTACACCCTGTAGGTTATCGTAATTCCTGATGGGCGAATGGAAAAACTGCAACTCACCACCAAACGTTAACTTGCCTGTTGCCGATAACAATTTAAACGACAATTGATTTTCCATTCTTCCACCCCAATTGTTTTCCCTGCGCTTTTCGTAATTGGTTATGGCCGGATTTTTGAAATCAGTGACTGACCCGAAAAAACCAACGGTAGTCGACCAGTTGTTATTCCACTGATGGTCGAGCATAGCCCCCGAGTAGAAAGTCTGATTGTAAATGGCAGCTTGTTGGTCAATGGCACTCGGCAGCGTAGCGGTAGCCAATCGCGCTTGACGCGGGTCTTGGTCGTATTGGGCTTTTGTCAATGCCCCAGGGGTTTGGTAAAGCAAATCGGTGTAGAAGGAAGTGGATCGCAAAATGGTTTTACTGCTTAGTTGAAATTGTAGCTCTAAATTCAGCGCATCGCGCCTCATGGCCGTTTGCTGGCGGTAGCCATCTGCTTGTTGATGGGCATATTGAATCGTTGCTTTTACTTTTCTTTCTGCCGCAGTCGCTCGTAGCTGATAGCGTTGCAAACCATAGCTGCCAACGACTGCCGAAAGTTGAATTTCGTTCTTAGTTGGCACAGAAGAATTTAGCAACAGCACACCGCCCATGCCGGCACCATACAAACTTCCGCTCGGCCCCTTAATGACTTCGATTTGACTGACGGAATTGAAATCAAGTAAATTCAAATAGGTGTTGCCACCTCCATCTGTCAGGGGCAATCCATTCCAATAAAATTTAACGTTGCGCACCCCAAATGGCGAACGCAGCGAACTCCCGCGAATGGCCAACCGAAAACTACCAGGCGAGCGTTCTTCCATGCGCACACCTGCGATGGCATTGAGGCGCAGGCAGAAGCGAAGTGTTGTTGAAACGATTCAGCTCTTTTGCATTAACGATAGCAACCGAAGCAGCTACTTGCTCCAAAGGCTTTTCAGAAGCGAACGCCTGAACAATTACCTCCTGTAAGTTTCGTATTGTGTCTTCGCGTTGAGCACGAGCCAATAATGAGGCGAGAAAGAAAACACCAAAAATAAAAACTCGCATTCTAAAACGAAGCGAGCACTTCCTCTACACTTTTTGAACCGTTGAAATAGCTAACTAGTTTTAACATCACCTTGTCCACCACTGTATCAGGGCAAGAGGCGCCACTTGTAAGAACTACCTTGAGTGGACGTTTTTCGGGTATAAAAGAAAAGGTGGTGAGCAGCTCCTTTCGATGGTAATTGAAATGTTGTATCTCCTCTTTTGATTTAATTTCTCTATCGGAATTGATAAAAAAAGTGGGAAAATTTCGCTCGCAAAGCTCCACGATATGGGACGTATTTGAACTATTGTAGCCACCCACAACAATGGCGAAATCTGCCTCTTGCTTTAGTAATTCATAAGTTGAGTCTTGGTTATCGTTGGTGGCATAACAAAGTGTATCCCGCGTGTCGGCAAAGTGATTTTTGATTTCGGCTTCACCATATTTTTTAATCATCACCTGCTTAAAGAAGTCAGCAATTCCCTGCGTTTCAGTGGCCAACATCGTGGTTTGATTTACCACACCCACACGTTGCAAGTGCAACTCGGGAGAAAAACCATCCGAGTGTTTTCCGGCAAACGTTTCATAAAATTCAGCAGATGTTTTACTTCCCAGTAGGTAGTTGCTTAGTTCGATGGCATCGTCCATGTCACGAACGATGATAGAATGGCCCCTACCCGCGCTATGCGAAAATGTGGCTCTTGTCTCTTCGTGTTTTGGTTTTCCGTGAATGATTACAGTAAAATGATCCCTGCCTAATTTCTCAGCCCTATTCCAAACTTTTTCAACGAAGGGGCAAGTGGTGTTGTACTTTTGGACGTCTACCCCTTTGTCCAGAAGCAACTTTTCAATCTCAAGCGTTGTGCCAAATGCAGGAATAATCACCACATCGTCCTTACCGATACTATCCCACGGAACGAAATGCGTGCCATCCGTATCCATAATGAACTTGATTCCTCGACTCTCCAGATCAGAGTTTACTTCTTGGTTATGGATCATCTGGCTCAGAAGATAGACGTTTTTTCCGTGGTTTTCCTCGAGTGCCCGATAGCTGATTTCGATAGCGTTTTCTACACCATAGCAGAATCCAAAATGGCGAGGTATTAAAAACACAATCGGTCCGAAGTCTAGTACCGCAGGCTCAAAATCTTGTTTGCGTAGATCTTTTACTCTACGAAACTCTTTTATTCGACCTGTGATGGAAGATCGGTAGTAGGCTGGAATTTCGAACTTTTTGATAATCTCTTTTTTTTAGGAACTCAAAAGTACGGGAATTGTTACAGATCAACTCATCCAATTCCGTCTAAAAAAAAGCCCCACGTCAAGGTGGGGCTATTCTTAGGCTGCTTTACTCAGCTGGTCTTCTTTTATCTTCTTCGTTCGCACCTCTTTTGATTCGAGGTCGAACGATTTTACTTGAATCCAATTTGATTTGATGTACTTTAAAACTTCCATCACTTTACCGTCCATTTTGCTGCGAACACGCTCACCTTTTTTAAACAATCTTCTCATCCAATAAGGGGTTTAGTTTTACATTCTTAACGCATATATATACTCACGAGGGTAATCCGGGTAGACACCCTCGAAGGTAATCAAATCTCCCACTTTTTTCTTGGACAAGATATTGATTGCTTCCTTGGCAGACTTTACGGCAATGTTATCAATACGTGTAATAATAAAACCTGCTCTCATGTCAGTATACTTTTCAATCTTACCTCTTTCCAATGACTTTACCTGTACACCATTCTCCAGATCAAGTTTTCTCAATACTTTCGAATCAACATCTTCCAAATCAACCCCCAGTGAGGATATAGCATCTTTTGTCTCACGCTTAATCGTTTCAACATTTCCCTTTCTGTTTTTCAAAGTCACCGGAAGCACCAGGGTTTTTCCTTTGCGATCAATCGTCATGGTAATTTTATCGCCTGGTCGTTTTCTTCCAATGTATTCGATCAATGCAGTGCTTGATTTAATGGGGGCTTCGTCAATTTTTACAATCACATCTCCCGGCTTGATACCTGCATCCTTTGCGGCACTTCTGTCTTCGGCATCGCCAAAGCCATTTATGTAGGCACCTTCGTTCAACGAAAGATTTTCTTCTTTTGCCAAGTCACTGTCGATGCTTCTGACTTCAACACCTAACCATCCACGCTGCACCGTTCCAAAAGCAAGTAGGTCCTCTACAATTTTACTTACAATATTTGACGGGACTGCAAAGCCGTAACCTGAGTAAGACCCAGTCGGGCTGGCAATGGCTGTGTTGATACCAAGTAATCCACCATCCAAATTAACAAGTGCACCACCGCTGTTACCGGGGTTAATGGCGGCATCTGTCTGAATAAAAGACTCAATGGCGCTATTGGGTTGCTGGCCATTCCGCGTTGCGGGATTGTTTGAGTTGATGATATTGATATTTCTTCCTTTGGCACTTATGATTCCGGCAGTTACTGTAGAATTCAAATTAAACGGATTTCCGACTGCAAGTACCCACTCGCCCACTCTTGATTTATCGGAGTCCACAAAAGACAGAAAGGGCAGATCTTTCTGATTTACTTTGATCACCGCCAAGTCTGTGTCAGGGTCGGTGCCAATAACTTCAGCCTTTAAGGTTTTATTGTCATTGAACGTCACCTCCAAAATGTCTGCGTCTTTTACCACATGGTTATTCGTCACAATGTATCCATCCGCGTTAATGATAACCCCTGATCCAGAACTTTGACTGGGGCCTCTTTCCATCGGTCCGTTTGGGCCGAAGAAGAATTGAAAAGGGTCATTGGCATCGCGCTCGCGAGCGATCGAATTGCTGTTTTGAGAGGATCGAATGTGAACAACCGCCTTGGTTACCTTTTCAGCTGTACCGGTAAAATCCAAAGCGACCGCTTCGCCTTTTTCATTGATGCGATAGGCTACCTGTGCGGAAGGTACGCCACTGACATGTTCAATTTTCACGTTTTGTTGTTGTTGGTTCTTATTGAACCACTGGTAAGCACTTAAGGTAACAACACTTCCTAGAAGAGCCGCTGCCAACAGAGATGCAAATTGCTTCATAAAAAGATAAATTTTTATAGTTTACAAAAAGAGCGTGGTTAAGACGAACGCTCCGATAAAATAGTTTGATAGAATTAAACAATTTTCTAACACAAGATCAACCGCTTCAGTTCAGTGATATTAAAAACGAAAACCGGATTAAAAAGTTCAGATTGTTGTCACCGGTCCTATTTTTTTATCAGCTCACCATTTTTGTACTCGTACTCGATGGTTAGGTTTCCTTCTTGGTCAAACCACTTTGACACGCCATCACGAACGCCATTTTTGTAAAGGCTTTCTTCCATCAGTTTGGTGTTGTCGTAGTAGATTTTTACTTGTCCTTCGATTTTTCCATAACTATATACCCGCTCTTCTTTCAAGTTTGCGTAGTTAAATTCTTTATACTCTCCATGTCGAACTCCCTTGTGGTAGTAGCAACGTTTTGTCAATTGGCCATTGTTATTCAACTCTACGGAGATTCCCTCCTTTTCTCCGTTTATGTAGGTGGTTAAATTCTTTAGCAGGCCATTCGGATGATACTCTGACCAAGTGCCTTGCTTTTTTCCATTCAAGTACGTACCATCTGCTGTTTTGGTCACTCCATTATCAGTAAAAGTTACTCTCACCAATCCGGGCGTGTCGGCAAACTCTTCCCTAGCACCGCCAGGAGGAATAACCCCTTCTTTGGAGGGATTGTCTTGTATGGTTGTATCAGCTGGAGGAGGCTGCTTGGAACAGCTGACCAACGTTATCAATACGGCCATCAATAGAATTCTCATGTCGCTATAATTTTGATTCACGCCCAAATATATTAAGTAACTTTACTTTTTGTCAAGTCTGCAATTGTTGAAAATATAGAATGAGAATTAAAGGAGTAGTGGGGTTAAAGCAGGGACGAGATCATTCGGTGAAGAGATTTCATCCATGGATCTTTTCGGGGGCCATTCAATCCGTTGAAGGTACGCCCAATGAAGGAGATTGGGTTGAGGTAAAGGATGCTTCAAAGAAAACAGTTGGATTTGGACACTACCAAAAAGGGACGATTACTGTTCGGGTGCTTTCCTTTTCAGAAACACCACCGGGCACGGATTTATACAATTCAAAAATAACAGCTGCATTTCAACAACGAATTGGCACAAGCGTGCTAAATGAAAACACCAACGCTTATAGACTGGTGCACGGTGAAGGGGATGGCCTGCCAGGGCTCATCGTAGATATTTACCAAGGCGTTGCAGTCATGCAGGCCCATTCTACCGGGATGCACAACGACAGACACCTTATCAGCACGGCACTTCAAGAAGTTCTAAAAGATCAGCTAACGGCTGTCTATTACAAAAGTCAGAATACTCTTAAGCCAACAACCGAGAACGAGTATCTCTATGGAATGGCTGCATTGCCACATACCATCCTAGAGCACGGAAATAAATTTTTTGTGGATTGGGAGGAGGGGCAGAAGACGGGCTTTTTTCTAGACCAAAGAGAGAACAGAAAACTCCTCGGAGAAATGTCGGTTGGAAAAACGGTGCTTAATACGTTTTGTTATACCGGTGGTTTTTCAGTGTATGCTTTACAGAACCTGGCTGCCTTGGTTCACTCGGTAGACTCATCCGAGAAGGCTGTTGACATGACAAGGAAGAACCTTCAATTGAATGGTTTTGATCCAACTGAAAATGAATGCATAGCCTCGGATACGTTTACTTTTATAAAGGACAAGAAAGATTTTTATGATTTGATTATTTTGGATCCCCCCGCCTTTGCCAAACACAAAGAAGCCAAACATCAGGCAATGAAAGGCTACCAACGCTTAAATGCAGAGGCGATGAGGATCATCAAATCGGGAGGAATATTGTTCACCTTTTCCTGCTCGCAGGTAGTGGATAGGCAATTGTTTTACGATACCGTTGTCTCAGCGGCCATACAAGCTGGTCGACAAATCAAGGTTCTGCATCATCTGTCGCAACCGGCCGACCATCCTGTTTCGATTTTTCATCGGGAAGGTGAGTACCTCAAAGGACTTGTGCTTTACGTGGAATAACCTTGTCCATTTTTTCCGGATCAACGTCAAATTCAGATCTTTTGCCATTCCTAAATAACTACATTTGTTAGGCGTCAGCGGACTAACCGTGACCCGTAACGATTATACCGGCATACTATTTTTTACTAAACGTTGAAAACTATGGCACTCGAGAAATCAAAACTACCCCAAGTTGCTTACTTCTGTATGGAGTATGCTATGCACAGCGACTTCAAAATTTATGCAGGAGGCTTGGGCATTTTGGCCGGTGATTACTTGAAGGGTGCGAAAGACCACGGATATCCTATGGTTGGACTTGGCATTAAGTGGAAGCAAGGGTACACCGATCAGCGAATCACAAAGGACGGTAAGGTACTAGACACATATCCCATTTATAAATATGATTTTCTGAAAGACACGGGTGTGACGGTTACCGTTACAATTCGCAAGCGCGAAGTAAAGTGCAAGGTTTGGCTAGACGACACGCATGGTAATGTTCCTTTGTACTTGTTGGATACTGATGTACCCGGCAATGAAGACGCCTGGATAACCGGACAGCTCTATGGGTGGTTTGGCGAAGAGCGGATAGCACAGGAAATGGTTTTAGGCATCGGTGGAGTGAAGGCATTGAGGGCATTGGGCATTAAGACGGATGTGTACCATTTTAATGAGGGCCATGCGCTTTTTGCAGGGTTTGAATTGATCCGTGAAAAACTAGAAGTAGGAAAAACCTTTGAAGAGGCTTTTGAAAAGACGCGAAACGAAATCGTTTTTACCACACATACTCCAGTGGTACAAGGCAACGAATCGCATTATATCGACCGACTGTTGTACATGGGTGCAGATAATGGCAGTTTTTCTAAAAAGCAATTGAAGCAGCTCGGTGGTTCGCCATTTAATATGACGGTTGGCGCTTTGCGGCTTTCGAGAAAAGCAAATGCCGTTGCTCAATTGCATGCCGTTACTGCCAACAAGATGTGGAGTAAAGTAAAAGACCGCTCAGAGATTGTTGGAATCACCAACGCCATCCACCTACCCACATGGGTTGACTCCAGAATGATCGAAATTGCGGGGAGAGGAGGCGATTTGAGGTCGGCTCACTCTGCAAATAAGAAAAAGCTTCTTGACTTTGTTAAGGAGCGCGCAGGCGTTCAATTAAAGGAAGACTCACTGCTCATAGGATTCTCTAGACGAGCCGTGCCTTATAAACGCAGTGATTTTATTTTTACAGATCGACCTAAAATTGATGGCTTGTTTCGCAGCGGGAAACTCCAGATTATTTTTTCGGGAAAAGCTCATCCGCAAGATGATCGGGGAAAAGAAATTGTAGAAAATATTGTTGCGCTTACAAAAGAGTATCCCAACTCGGTGGTGTTCTTGGAGAACTATGACATGACAATCGGTTCGATGCTAGTACGTGGCAGTGATGTATGGCTCAACAATCCTCGCAGGCCACAGGAAGCCAGTGGGACATCAGGCATGAAAGCCGCTATGAACGGAGTGCTAAACCTAAGCATTTTGGACGGTTGGTGGCCGGAAGCTTGCCAGCACGGAGTAAACGGCTGGCAAATTGGTGATGGTTACGAGAACAAGAAGGAAGAAAAATTAGATGCCCACGACCAAAAAGCTTTTTACAAAGTCTTGCTTCAGGAAGTTGTTCCGTGTTACTATACCAATCAGAAAAAATGGGTAGAAATGATGAAGCAGAGCATACTTAGCACAAAAGAACAATTTGCAGTTAAACGTATGCTGGAGGAGTATTATGAAAAGCTGTATACAAGTAAGTAGTCTAATAGATGATTCCGATCAGCATTGAGGAAAAATTTGCGGCTATCAAGGAATATTGGTATCCGTACCTTATTGGGGAGTTGAACGACAACTATTTGAAGCTTGCTAAAGTAAAAGACGAATTTGTCTGGCATAAGCATGACCACGAAGATGAGCTGTTTATCATTTACAAGGGGACTCTGATCATGGACTTCCGTGATAAAACAGTGGAAATAAAAACGGGCGAAGTTCTATTGGTGCCCAAAGGTGTGGAGCATCGACCGCGAACAAACGGAGAAGAAGTTTATGTCGTAATAGTTGAGCCTATTGAGACCAAACACACGGGGTAACCAATTTCCGAAAAGACAGTGACACAATTAGGTTGGAGATAAAGTCTTGAATGTTAAAAAATGCGAAAGAGGTCCGATATAAAACATTTTATTATTCATAGCACTGACCACCAGTACGAGTCGTTCCAGACCAAGAGCTAAGATATGCAGACCCATCCCTATAATGGTAGACAAATGACCAATTACCTCCCCCTTCATCAACAATTTCCGTGCTTTCAATGCCTCCACTACCTAAACCACAGCCCCCCATTGTTTTTGCCCCACTATTCGTTATCGGAGTTAAAGAATTTCTATTTAAATAGTCATTTAAATATACATCCTTGTCAATCGGAACCAACTCAACACCGAATTCTTTTGAAACTAATGATACGCCAATCTTTACTTCCTCGTATGGCACTTGCTTTAAAGAACTAGAAACATAAAGATTCTCTAATTTAGTTATTACATCCTTTGTGTCAATATTCTTGTTGGGAGCAAAGGAGTCAGTAGTACAGGCAAAAAGTGTTGCCGCAAGTACAAAATGGGGAATTATTTTCATGGTCTTTGATTTGATGGCAAGATCAAAAAAAAGTTTTTATAAAACAAATTTTCAAGCGGCTTTCCACTTAATTCCGCATCCAACAGCCTTTGTTTTGGTAACGGGAATATGTTTTCCTTGCAACAAAGCGTTCACTGCATCTTGAACAAATAATTTTGTGACTTCTGCAGGGCGAGTGCTGTTATCAATGCTGCCGATGTAAGCAACTTTCAGCTCTTTGGTCAACACAAAAACGTGGGGTGTATTGGTGGCGCCAAAAGCCTTCGTTACGTTTTGACCGGCATCTTCCAAATAGGGAAAGGTGTATCCTTTCTTTTTCGCGTATCTTACGTTCTCTTCGAACGTGTCGCCCTTTGATTTGGAAGGGTCATTCGGGTTGACAGCTATCACGGGGAAACCTAATCCGGCATACTTTGCATTGAGTTCGATAATTCGCTCGTTGTAGGCTTTCGAAACGGGGCACGTGTTGCAATCGAAAATTACAATGAAGCCTTTTACATTTTTGAAATCGCTGAGAGAAACCATTTTACCATCTACGTTTTTAAGCTTAAAGTCAGCAGCGGTGTCACCTATCTCATAACCTTCCTTCGCAGGGGAGCCTGCCCAAAGCAGCGCAATGAGCATCATTAAAAAAGTTGTTTTCATAATCTGTCTATTGTTTAATTATTGGTTTTTCACTTTAGCTATCAATTTTTCCAACTCGCCTTCTCCTAGTTCGCCCTGAGTAAATTCTCGTTTGCCTGTTTTACTATTTACAACAAGTGTTGCCGGCAAGGCGCCCGACCAGCGTTTGTCAATCTTATCAATCCACGAATTGGGATCACTCTCAGTTAACACTAAAACTCGCGATTTTATTTTCTTTCGAGTTACAAATCTATTGACTTTGTCAGTATTCGGATCCAGGTCGTGATCCATACTCACTAAAATCACCTCTGCATTTTTGTCGTCAGTATTGAGCTTTTCAAAATAGGGAATCTCTTTGATACAAGGCGCACACCACGTAGCCCAAAAGTTGATCACCAGAACACGATCGCCAGCACCATGAATAATTTTTTGCAGATCGACCAATTTCACCGACTCAACCGACTGGCTAAAAACGGAGCTTGAACAAAGCAGGAAAAAGAGGATCAATGGTCTCATGAAAGTAGTGGACTGGCGCAGCAAATTTAAAGCACAATAGCTGTTTAGTACGTTCTTTTAGCATGTAAGTTTTGTCTAACTTTTCAACATAATCGTTTAATCACAAATTGTTGGTTAAATACAAGAAATTCAACCAAAAAAGAATTCCACAAAAGCGAGTTTCTATCCACATTATTGGCAGGTTAACACTTAATAAATTGATTATCAATACATTAAACGCTAATTGTTTAATCACTTCTTTGTGGACAACTGGGGAAGACGCTTTTGGTTACCTCAGGCTAACAACCTAGTTTTCAGTAGAATAGAAATGGATCGCTAAACACTTTCATGTAACTTTAACAAACGTCATTTTCGCCATGTTGACAACTCGATTTACACAGGTAAAGGAAACCTGCCTTTACTTCGCAGATTTAGAACTAGCTCTTCATTTCTACCACGAAAAATTGGGTTTGCCCATCATTTCCTTTGTCGAAAACAAGCACGTCTTTTTTCGGACGGGTAGTTCGGTACTTCTTTGCTTTAATCCGAACAGTTCCTCTTTGAAGAAGAGTCCGCCAGCGCACTACTCAAGCGGTAAATATCATTTCGCATTAGAGGTAGAAGCCAATAACTATAAAAGAGCCAAAAAAGAAATTGAATCTATGGATATTGCTGTGATTGATGAAGTGACTTGGGAGAACGGGCAGAAATCATTTTACTTTAATGATCCCATTGGAAATGTATTAGAAATTGTGCCTAAAGGAATTTGGGACTAGGCTACCTGACGAACGACATTTATCGACTCCGTCAGCGGCATGCTCACCTCTTCTTTGAGAACAGACTTCAGCCATTCCGAATAGTCGTTGTACAAGACGCAATCGTTCAGCAACGTATCGCCTTTTAGAATCTTGATGATTTTTTCTTGGTCGAAAGAAACCCAAAACTGTTGTTTTTGTTTTTTGGGTAATGCCGCAATTCGAATATATGTGATTCCTTTGTACTGCTCGCAGGCCACCTTCATAGAAAAATGCTTTTGGTTTGATCGGCCGATGGCAAAGATGGTAACCCAATAAAACACAAATGATCAATTGAGTGAGATTTTTTTTGATTTCTTTTTAAGACTATTGTTTCCGATGGGACTTGCAACACAACTATTATGTTAAGATTACCACTACCTCTGTTTTGCATCATTGCTTTTTCATGCACAAAGCCAATCGCTGTGCAGGATACCAGCGCTCGCCCTTACCAAAAGGAAGAGTTCAAGAAGTATTGGTACAATGGGCAGGCAGAAATAAATACGTATAGGTTATCTCAGTCGAGATATGGCGAGGATCGCGATGGAAGTGCTGTTCTTATTTTTGTCAGTGAAGACTTTTCTCAAAAAAGACAAGTGAAACTAGATGATCCGTCAGGTGCCGGAAGCGATAAGGTTTCTGTTTTGAAAATGAACTTCACAAAGAATTTTGTAACTGGCGTTTACCCCTATTCCATGATGTTATCGGTGTTTACGCCCATCGAGCGGCATATTTTTCCCCATACGCTAAAGGCCACATTTAGTTCGCAGGAGTGGTGTGGGCAGGTTTTTGGTCAAATGAATTTGAAGAAAATGAAATATCAAATTCAGTCCAATTCCTATTTTGAAAGCGAGGGCGATCAATCCGAAATCCTCAATGTTACTTGGTTAGAAGACGAGTTGTGGAATCTGATCCGACTTGATCCGGAGCGATTGCCACTTGGAGAAGTAACTATAATTCCCGGATTTTTCTTCACTCGCCTGCTGCATACACCTATGAAAGAACAAAAAGCAATGATTACCTCGGAGAAAAGAAATGATCAAGTTTCGTATTCGATTCAAATGCCACTACTCAACCGGACGTTGGTTATAACTTATCTGGAAAAATTTCCCCATACGATAATGGGTTGGGAAGAACACTTTGTTGAACGCGGAAAGCAGGTGACCACAAAAGCGGCTTTGGAAAAAAGTATCAGGTTAGATTATTGGAGTAAGAATAAAAATGAGTTTATTGGCTTGCGCGATTCACTGGGCCTGTCACGCAAAAACTACTAAAATGCTTTCCAACCAACGTTCAAAGTTTTCACTACCTGCCAATAGTATTTATCTGAATTGCGCCTACATGAGTCCACTTTTGAAGAGTGTGGAAAAGGCAGGTATAGAAGGCATCAAGCGAAAAAGAAATCCATTTTCAATTTCAACCAGCGATTTTTTTGGCGATACGGAAAAAGTGCGGGCTGAATTTGCGAAACTGATCCGTGCGCCTGACAAAAAGCAAATCGTAATTATCCCGTCTGTCTCATACGGCATGGCCAATGTGGTAGCCAATGTGCGCATTAGCAAAGGGGAAAACATGATTGTTGCGGCCGAACAATTTCCGAGCAACTATTATCCCTGGCAAAAATTAGCATCCGAAAAACAGGCTGAATTAAAAGTGATTTTCCCACCATCGGATCTTGCAGGAAGGGGGAAGATTTGGAACGAACGTATTCTTCAGTCCATTAACAGTAAAACAAAGCTGGTCGCACTCGGCCACGTGCACTGGGCGGACGGCACGCTCTTTCGGCTCGCGGAGATTAGAAAAAGAACAAGAGAAGTGGGCTCTTTATTGGTTATTGACGGCACTCAATCGGTAGGTGCTCTTCCCTTTGATGTTGAGCAAATTCAACCCGATGCTCTCATTTGTGGAGGATACAAATGGTTGATGGGGCCATATTCACTGGGGTTGGCCTATTACGGTCCTTGTTTTGATGGAGGTAAACCAATCGAAGAAAACTGGATCAACCGCTTACACAGTGAGAATTTTGCTGGCTTGGTGAATTATCAAAACGAATACCAGCCTGGGGCACTTCGTTATGAAGTGGGGGAGCATAGCAATTTCATTTTAGTGCCTATGCTACTGGCAGCATTGAAGCAAATCAACGCGTGGAAACCCAAAAATATTCAGCAGTACTGTTCCAAAATAGCCAGCGGTGCCATTGCAGAACTTCGAGAAAATGGCTTTTGGATTGAGGAAGAAAAAAATCGAGCGAATCATCTGTTTGGAGTTCGGCTGCCAGAGGCGATTGATCGAGAAAGACTGAAAATCAGATTACAAAAGAATAACATCTCCGTTTCTTTTCGGGGCGATGCCATCCGTGTTTCTCCAAACGTGTACAATAGAGAAAGCGAAATGAGAAAACTTGCTCAGGTGCTTATCGGCTGATCAGCCTCGCGTTTGTGTTTCCAACGGGCGTGTGACCACAGCCAATTGTCGGGTTGTTCTTTGATAAAAGACTCTGTTACGGCCGCATATTTATCAACTACCATTTGGCTACCTTTTTCATATGGTGGAACGGTCAGAGGAATGATTTCTGCTTCATAGTAGCCCCTCTTGATTTTTTTCGATCGAACGAAAAAAGCTGGACATTGTGTAAGCACCGTTAGTTGGCCGAGTCCGAGGAAGAACGCAGTCTCCTGATTCAAAAAAGGAACCCAATGTTTTTTCTCGTGGTTAGGAAATTGGTCAGCTATTATGGCGATGCCTCGTCTGATGTTTTTTCTTTTGATTGCCTCGCGTGCTGTTTGTTTTCGTTCGATGGGGTAGGCGCCAAAGCGTTTGCGGCACATCAGCATTAAGTGATCAAAGTTAGAACTACTCAATCTTTGATAGATAAAATCCAGTTTTACGGGCAGGTTGATGCTTCCAGAAACCATTAGCCATTCCCAGTTGAATTGATGGGAGGCCATCAAAATTACTGATTGATTTCGATCGACATAAGGCTTTAGGATTTCGGGGTTGGTAAAGGGCATTCTTCTCGATAACTCGTGCTTGGAAATAGATAATAGTTTCAGTGTTTCAACCGCATAGTCGCAGAGGTTTGCATAGAAGTTCTTTTCAATGACTCGCAACTCTTCGTGGTCTTTGCTGGGAAAGGAATTTTTGAGATTATCCCAGACTATAGCCCTGCGATATTTGATGATACGAAAGCCGACAAAGAAAAGAAAATCAGAAAGCAGATAGAGAACTGAGAAGGGAAGTTTCGCTAACACCCGAAGCAATAACATGGCTTAAGATTAGTGTATGTTTAGTTACTTTTGCTCTGGAAAAAACGAAATATGAAGGATAAGGTTGTCGTGATCACAGGTGGGTCTTCGGGCATAGGCAAGGCATTGGCAGAAGTTTTTGGCAGAAGCGGATCACGAATTTTAATCACCGGAAGGAACAACACGGAATTACAGAATACAGTTTCAGTACTGCAGCAGCAAGGCATTCAAGTGCAGGGGTTGCAAGCGGATGTCAGTGTAGAAAGTGACAACAAAAAAATGGCAGAAGAGGCGTTGAGAGTATTTGGGCGCATAGATATTTTGATTAACAACGCAGGCATCACGATGCGGGCACTTTTTCAGGATATGGATTTGAATGTCATAAAGACGGTAATGGGAATTAATTTTTTCGGGGTGCTATATGCTACACAAGCTTGCTTGCCCGAGATATTGAAAAATAAAGGATCAATCATAGGCATTTCTTCCATTGCCGGGTACCGCGGCTTGCCGGGTCGAAGCGGATATTCTGCATCGAAGTTTGCGCTAATTGGTTTTTTAGAAACGCTTCGCACAGAATTGTTATATCAAGGAGTTCACGTATTGACAGCATGTCCAGGTTTCACAGCATCTAACACACGTAAGCGTGCCTTAAATAGCTCGGGTAAAGAACAAGGTGAATCGCCCAGAGATGAAAGTGATATGATGAGTGCGGAAGAATGTGCCGAACGAATTTACAAAGCAACCGTTAGGCGTCAAAAAATTCTCATCATGACTAATCAAGGAAAACTAACCGTCTTGTTAAATAAATTCGCCCCCGGCTTTATGGACAAAATTGTTTACAAAACCATGGCGAAAGAACCGGATTCGCCTTTTAAGTGACATTAGGTTTTGCTGAGGAAAACCAGCTTAGCGTTGTCAGCTTTGTTTAAATTTTTGTAGAAGTCAACAAACTCACCATACGAAGATGCTGGGAACTCGCCCGGTCTGACTTTCAACCTCCGCACGTACAACAACTTCCCCTGACTAAAAGTAATTGAAGATTCGTACTCACCAAATCGACTATCTATTTTCACGGCAGGCGGAACAAACTCCGGATAGATTTCTTCAGGGACGAAATAGGTTATGCTATCCACATCTACATATGAGCTCTTTAAAACGATTGGATTTTTTCTGTTCTCATTTTTTGGAGGAATAAAGGTAGAACGATTCATTAAATTAGGAGTAATAAAAATTCTTTTCCCACTGACGGAAGCAAGTCGATTCAATGTGAGTTCAACGTTTACAATTGCGGTAGGGATTTTATCTTTAACATTTTTAAACGAAAAAGCACCTAATTCAAAATTCGGAATGTCAATATTTTCTTCCAGCCACTTGCGCTGTTCATCGGCCTGGCCCGCGACTCGAAAGTGGAGGCCGCCATTTTCATACTGTAGACCAGAGTAAGCAGTTGTTACTTTTGCATTGGCATTTCCGGTTTTGTCAATAGTCACTTCCGCTTTCTGTATTTGTGTATTCTGTTCGGTTTTTAATTTAGGGGTACGTACTAATTTACCTCCCTCCTCGGTGATGAGCAACGCCCAGCGATCGCTCGTGAACTTACCCTGATACCCAAATGGATTTGTCTGACTGGTACATTCCAGCCACAAAGTATCTTTTCCATTTGGCACGGAAACGATTACATGGTTGAACTGGTGACTGGGGAAGTCCTTCTTTACCTCTGCAGCATCCGAACCAGCATTGATAATCGTATAGTATGACTTGATGCCAATTTCTTTCAATAAAGCAACAGTATAGTTAGACAGGGCTTTACAATCTCCATAACCAACTTCGTCAACCGTTGCCGCGGCAAAAGGCTGAAGACCCCCTATACCCAATTGAATACTTACATAGCGTGTTTTATTTTGGACGTACTCATATACAATTTTTGCTTTCTCTTCTAGTGTCCTGGCATTGCTGGTTAGCTGCTTGATTTTTTGTTTGGCGGCTTCAGGCAATGTTCCTCTATCTTTGTTTAAGAGCAAATTCCATTTTCCATAATTCTCCCAAGAGTTCATCTCGCCAGCGTAACCATCATACTCAAACATGGTGGGCGCTGCCATGATCCGAGGCAGATCGCTTTCGCCCCGATATGCTTCAGCGATTGTGGGCTTTAGGTTATTTAAACTCCAAGTTATTGAATGAAGACCCGTAGGTAAGATTTCTTTTTTTGGAAGCACATCAAGATTGATTGACTTGTAATGTGGTGCTAATGCTGGCGGAAAGACGAGTTGGTAGGATGCGTTTTGGGTAGATCTTTTTTGTCCGCCAAATACACTCCCAGGAATGAAATAAAGAAAATGATACTCAATTTCATATTCAAAATCTACCGTATAGGGATACGTGGTTTGAGTTAAATCGGCCTCCTTGATCCGATCATCGCTAAATAGGCTGAACCCATCGAAAGCCGCGCGGTCGTTGACCTCCGAATTTTTTAGTCGTTTGATCTGCTTTCCTGTGGCATCATAAACACGTCCTTCAAATTGAAGAATCTTTGTCAATTTGTCGTAACCCAGATCTTGTGATGCATAACTATTTCCTTTATCGTTTAATATGGTAACTACAAGGTGTGCATAAAAAACGCCTTTGTCCTTTGCTAAAATGGTGTACCTCATATGATCTTCACGAAGCACCACATTCACATTTTCCATTAGCTCCAATGGAATGTCTTTTACAGGGTACTTTTCATCTTTGCCGATAACAGAAAAGCTAGCGAGAAGTAGGGTAACAAGAGAAAGTGTTCTCATTCAATTTATTTTTTTTTCAACACAATTTGTTCAGCCTGTTTTGCCACTACTTGCCCGTAAAAATCTCGAAGAGCGGGATATTCTTCCTGGTTGAAAACCGATTTGTTAAAGCTCAAGCTACTGGTGATGCTAATCATATTTCCAACTTGGGTTGCATTGAAAAGATATTTGCAACTGTTGCCCGGAAGCGCGAGGATTTTGTTTTTTGGAAGTTCGTCAACCTGATAGTCGGCAGGCACCGTGATTTTTGCCATGTATAGTTTATCGAAGGGAGAAGCAAAATCCACTGGATATTCTCTCTTTTCAACTTTAAACGGATTTTCCAATTCACGCTCTATGACAAAGGGGCTAAAATAGAATGTGTTGCCAGCACTAGTGATATGCTCACTGATGGTAAGGGCATGTTTTTCTTTGAAGGGAAGCTGAATCTCTTTCGCATTTTCGAAATTGCTCTTAGCCAATTGCCAGCTTTTTGTTCCCACAAATTCTTTAATGTATTCAGCTTCACCTTTTGCCAGAAACGATTTGCGTGCGGCAGAAGAGAAATAGCCGGTTGACTCCACATTAAGATTGCCATTCAGATCTGCAGCATCTGTTAACTTCAAATCTGCACTTATTACCATGCGCGATTTAGTTTGTGATTGTAAGTTAACCCATTGTGGCGATTCACCAGAGACAACAAGCCCCCTGTCGTTCAAACATCTCTCAGGTAGCATACCGAATGGTAGTAGTTTTTCCGTAGCGTCTAACAAGATAGTTTTCTCACCGATTTTCATGGAGCAGATAAGGTAATTGAATTGACTGGAAACAGGTATGCTTTCACGAATAAATCCGTGATCTCGCGTGCTCACCAGAACAGGAAACACCTGTACACCGGCTTTTTCCATCATTGAGGCAAGTAGCAAATTGATGTCTGCCGAATTCCCTTTCTTCTTTTCAAATACATCTTTTAGATCGCTTGATAAATAGCGCCTTTTATAACCGTCCCAAACAAAATTTTGACGAACAAATTGAAATATTGCTGCTGCTTTTTCTTCAGAGGTAATCTTGCCTGCTGTAATTTCCTCTACCTGTTTTTTTAGAAAATTGTTTCCCGTGATCTCTGGTTCATAGCGCTCCCAATAAGATTTGTTGATATCTTCCCAACTACCCATGTAGTTTTTAAAACTTCCATTTGGGGATCGTGTGGATGAAAGCTCGAAATTGATTTTTGAAATGAAATCAGTTTTTGAAGTCATGTGAGGTTCTTCTTTAAACGCAGGCACGTTTTGGGCAACCCATCGGTTGCTGTTTTCCGTGTAATCAATTTTATCTTGGTCAAATTTTGTTCCTCCTGTTGGGCCGTCAGATCTTTCCTTACTGTTAATCAAAATGGCCTTTGGATTTGTTTCCGATTCGTTTATCGCAATGGCTATGTAGCCCTGCATATACTTTTGATAATTGTAGTATTCGGGAATATGTACCCGGTACTCACTCCATAGTGTCGGTATTTCATCTTGAAACTCCCAATCCTGAAAGTTGAAAAGGAAATCGGAAGTAACCTTATATGAGATTTCAATTACTGAACCCACCTTTACATTGGGCAGACTTATTTTTGTAAAGTTAAGGTTGTCGTCATATTTTTCTTTAATGATAGCTTCGCCCTTTGCTTTGCTCTCCACTATTTTTCCATTTTCTAAATTGTAGGTTACGGCTTTTAATGAAGTAACTTTTTCATCAGCTGTTCCATCGTGGTACAGCGGAATGCTAAAGTCGGCCCACTTTAAGCCATCCTTTGTTAAAATCTTGATTCGCCTTATGCGTTCGAAAAAAAGTTGGAAGCCTTCTGTTTGATTATATGAAATTGTTGATTCTCCATAATCTGCCAGTACCACCGCAGAAGCCGAAGAATCTTTGTCATAGACAGTCATCTTCATGTCTTCTATGGGTATGTTGCCAAACTTAATGGGTGGCTTTTGTCCAAAGCATACGAATGAGGACAATAAAAGGAAGAGAGTAATTAATCTCATGTTGATAGAAATAGGTTTAGCCAAAAGTCTAACAAATTATTTCTAAAAACAACGTGGTTTTCCCCGTATTTTTAGTTCAGCACGCTTTTTTTGAACGCAGTCTATTTTTGGCATCTTTGCTTTATATGGCCAAATCCAAAACTTCTTTCTTCTGTCAAAGCTGTGGTTATGAATCCGCCAAATGGTTGGGTAAGTGTCCTTCATGCAATTCCTGGAATTCTTTTGTAGAAGAGATTGTCAATAAAGAAGAACTCACAAAAAATGAATGGCGACCGGAGCCAGGAAAGACAAGGCAAGAAAAGCCAAAAACACTAAGTGAGATAGAATCCACCAAAGAGATTCGAATTAGCTCATCTGACCTCGAGCTAAATCGGGTATTGGGTGGAGGCATCGTGTATGGTTCTCTGGTTTTAATTGGAGGTGAACCGGGTATTGGAAAATCAACATTGATGCTGCAAGTTGGACTAGCGCTAAAAAAGCTCCGTGTTCTTTATGTATCGGGGGAAGAAAGTGATCAGCAGATAAAGATGAGAGCTGAGCGATTGAGTGATCTGACGAAAACCGTGAATGAAAATTTCTTTGTCCTGACCGAAACAAATACACGGAACATTTTTCAAGCAATTGAAACCATTCAGCCCCAGTTATTAATCATCGACTCTATTCAAACGTTGCATTCGCATCAGTTGGATTCAGTAGCGGGAAGCGTGGGACAAGTTCGGCAGTGTGCTGCCGAGCTGATGAAGTTTGCAAAGGAAACCAACACACCCGTTTTTTTAGTTGGACATATTACCAAAGACGGAATGTTGGCCGGACCAAAAGTGTTGGAGCATATGGTTGACACCGTTTTGCAGTTTGAGGGCGATCGGCATTTGGCCTACCGGATTTTGAGAACAACTAAAAACCGATTCGGCTCGACCTCTGAAATTGGCATTTATGAAATGTTGGGCAATGGCTTGCGTGAAGTTTCGAATCCTTCGGAGATATTGATCTCACAGAAAGATGGGAATCTGACGGGGGCTACAATTGGCGCAACGATCGAGGGCAACAGACCGTTGTTGATTGAAATACAATCGCTCGTCAGTCCGGCATCGTATGGAACGCCACAACGTACACCTACAGGCTTTGATCAGAAGAGATTGAATATGCTATTGGCCGTTTTGGAAAAGCGATGTGGCTTTCGTCTTGGGACGCAAGATGTATTCTTAAACATGGCAGGCGGAATTAGCGTGGAGGATCCGGCCATTGACTTAGCCATTTGTATTTCAGTTATCTCATCGATGGAAGAGATTCCCGTGTCAGACAAAATCTGTTTTGCTGCGGAGATTGGATTGGGTGGAGAACTAAGAGCGGTAAATAGAATAGACCAGCGAATTTCTGAAGCGGAAAAATTGGGCTTCGAACAAATCTATATTTCAAAATACAGTCAAAAATCCATTGACACGAAAAAATCAAAAATTGAAGTGAAATCTTTCGGTAAACTAACGGAGGTCTTTAAAGAACTTTTCGGAAAGCAGTAATCTCAACCTTGCGCTGTTGAGTTCTTTCGCTCGAAAGCGGTGATGAGAAAAAGGGAAGTCAGCATCATTGCAGCACCCACTAAAAAGGGGATATGGAAATTGAAGCTGTATAAAAAGCCGCTGAGTCCCATGCCCGCTGCCCGTGCCACAGAACCAAACGATTGATTCACACCTAACACTTGACCTACTTCTTTCGGGTTTGCAAATTTTGATAGCAAGGAGGTAATGCCAGGAGTAAGACATCCATTAGCAAGGGCAATTAAGGCAAGACCTATAAATTCAAAAGGCATAAAGAGTCGATTTCCAGTTATGGGCAGGATGGCCAATCCGATCGCCATAAAGAAAATGCCATAGTAGATCATTTTTACTTCGCCTAACCATTTTACCATTCGGCCCACTAACAATCCTTGCACGATGGCTGTTGCTACGCCCACAAAACCAAATACGTAACCTATTTCTTTTTCATTTAATCCGTTCACCTCTTTCCACATTAGTGAACAGGCAATCTGCATGAGCATAAACGCAGTGATGAAAATAAAATTGATCCAAAGTAAATGACTGACCAGCGGTTTTTTTAATTCAGTGATTATGCCTGTTACTACTTTAAAGTTGAATGGTAAATTTTTCTTTTTTTCATTAAGTGATTCCGGAAGCAGGAAGTAAGCCATTATCAAATTAACAAAGCACATAGCAGAAGCTACATAACCTACCCAATCCACGGTACCTGGCGAGGAGACGCTTTTCAGAAATCCACCTAGTGATGGGCCAATGATAAAGCCGATACCAAAAGCAGCCCCCAGAAAGCCTAGTGACTTTGTTCTCTCTTCCGGTGACGTAACATCTGTAATGTAGGCTTGTGCAACCGAGATGTTAGCCGACCCAATACCAGAAAGCATGCGCGACAAAAACAAAATGAGTAGAACATTGGCCTGGGCAAAGACAAAATAGGCTATGCCAGTAATGAAAATGCTGAGTAACATGATGGGTCGTCTTCCGTGTCGGTCGCTGAGCGTTCCCCAAAACGGAGCAAACAGAAAATTCATGATGGGGAATATCATAGCGATCAGCCCAACCTGATAGTCTTGTGCGCCTAATT